>ENA-USUG01001135-USUG01001135.1-human-gut-metagenome-genome-assembly--contig:-NODE-1135-length-45841-cov-8.595708_pt1 | contig 45841 bp, 37 predicted proteins | sample MGYA00250059_ERZ773394 | MGnify/ENA primary metagenome ERZ773394 (study PRJEB29103, sample SAMN06111957) | human gut metagenome | biome: human gut; feature: ankylosing spondylitis patient; material... | reverse complement strand
GAAACGAGGATTTGCAAGACCGCATCCTCGAACTTGAAGAAGAAGCTCGACACAGGGAACAGCAACAGGCAAAGCACTAACCAAGAGAAGATCGCGGATCAGAAGCGCGGCCTGGACGAACAGCTGAATACGATCGCTTCTTTGGAAGAACAGATTCAAGAACTCCAAAAAGCCGCTGAACCAGAAGCACTCCCAGACCCAGAGGACGACGAAGACGTTGCAGATCACGACGAATATGACGATGATGATACCTACTCCGATGACTACTCTGATGAGGACGAACAGGCCTATGACGAACAGGTCTATTATGATGATTGTGACACAGACTTTGCTGACACTGAAGAAGACGTCCTGGTCTATATCACAAATAGCGGCGAACGCTATCACCGTGCCACTTGTAGCTCGTTGAGCCACAGCAGCTATGAAGTTACACTTTCTGAGGCCATGGATGCAGGCTATACACCCTGCAAAAACTGCCATCCTCCAACCAAATGATGGGAAACCCGCCTATGCTTATAGAGAGAAAGAGAGGAAACTTATGTCTGCTGTCTCATGGTGCCGCGCCAACGCTATGCTGCTGATCGCTTTGTTGGCTGCCGGGATCACGGTTGCTTTTGTTCCGCCAGACAAGGGATATTTGGGATACTATGACGCCCGCACCCTGGCCTGCTTGTTCTGCGTACTGGCCGTGGTTTGCGCACTGCGGAACATGGATCTGTTTTCCGCGCTATCACAGCAGCTGGTGCAGCTGTTTCACACCACCCGTAGCGTCGTGACCGCCTTGGTCCTCATCACACTGGTTGGCTCCATGCTGCTGACCAACGACACCGCTCTGCTGACGTTTTTGCCGCTGAGTTGGTTCGTTCTGCATGCTACCGGGCAGGACAGGCACCTGGCGTTTACCTTTATCCTGCAAAACTGCGCCGCCAACTTCGGCGGAATGCTCACGCCCTTTGGCAACCCACAAAACCTTTACTTGTTCAGTTATTATCATATCGCCAGCACAGAGTTCATCGGCATCATGCTGCCGCCCTTTTTGCTGTCGATCGCCTTGATCCTGCTGTGCCGCTTCTTCATCCCAAAGTATCCGCTGGCTGTTCCGGAGGAGCCAGTCCGGCTAGACCAGAAGCGTGCCGTCGTCTATGCACTGCTCTTCTGCCTGGCTGTGGCGATGGTGCTGCGGGTCGTGCCGTATGGGGTGGGACTCGTCATCATCCCTGCCGTTCTGCTGGTGTTGGACCGAAATGCCCTCAAAAGTGTGGATTGGGGGCTGCTGCTCACGTTTGCCGCATTTTTTACGTTTTCCGGAAATCTAGCCCGGATCGACGCCGTACAGATGTTTTGTTACGAGCCTACACCAAGCACGGAGCTTGGAGGCAGTTTGCCCGCGGTTCTGTTTCGCAAGCCTAATGTAACAGGCCCCGGCCGGGATGTAAATAGATTCGCCCGGTTCGTAATGCAGATGTAAAAAAGCGCGGAAATAACGTGATTTCCGCACTTTTTGTTGTTTGCAAACGTGGCAATATTCAATTCGTTTCAAGGGGCTTTTCCTTGGGTGGCAGGGCGTACCGCTTGCCGGTGAGGAGGAGCTCGCCTCGGTCTGCCATGCGCCGCAGCAGCGCCGTACACTGGGCGGGGGGCAGATTCAGAAGCTCCGCCAGCTCCTTCCGGACGGCGGTGCCGTGGGCGGCGAGGTAGGCCGTCACCGCGGCGGACTGGTCCTCCGGCAGGACCACGGCCCCCGCCGGGTAATAGCACCCGCCTATACGGACCACGGCTCCGTCCTGACGGAGCTGGTTCAGCAGCTTCAGCGCGGCGCTTTTGGAAACGCCCAGCAGGTCCATGACCTCCTCGCGGGTCAGGGAGCCAACCGCGGAGAGGCGGGCCAGCACGGTCTGACGCTGGCTGCCCCGGCGGCTGAGGCGGCTCAGATCCCCTAAGCTGAGCTGTTCCAGCCCGCCCCGGATCAGGGCTGTGCGGATCACGGTGGAGAGGCGGGCCAGGTCCATGGGCTTTCCGGTGCCGGGGGTTAGGAGGACACGGTCCTGGGCGGGGTCCTTGCGGTGGCCGCAGACATCTCCCAGCAGGCGGTTGAGACGGCTGCCTATGGGGATTTCCCGGTCCGGCAGGCGCAGGAGACCCCGGTCCAGATCCACCTGCGACCAGGTGAGGTTCAGAATTTCTCCGGGCTGCATCTGAAGTTTCCAGCCCATCCAGAGGGCCAGTCCCACCACGGAACTGCCCTCCTGCTGGACGATCCGCCAAAGGAGGTATTCGCTGTCCGGCGGCAGCTCCGGCGCGGCGCTTGGGCGCTCCTGAAAGTATTGGGAGAAGGAACCCCGGAGGGTGGAGACCGCCATGCCGCTGACCCGGGCGGCGTAGGTCCAGTCATGAGTCTGAAGCTGGCGGATGACGAAGTCCTGACGGAGGTCCTTGAGACTGACCTTCTGGCCCTCGGTGTCCAGCGCGGTCCGGGCCAGCCGGGAGACGGACTCCGGCGGCATGGGTCGCTGATATCGGTCGGAAATGATGACGTGGGGGTCCCGCTGGGCGTACAGGCGATGGCGCTCCCGGAGGCAGTCCTCTGCGGAGGGGGCCAGCGGGACGGTCCGATCCGGAAGGGTCAGGGCATTGTCCTCAAACTGCACCTGATCCCAGGTGAGGGCGGCGATCTCCTCCCGGCTCAGGCCCTCCAGCCACGCCAGACGGAGAATGGCCCCTTCCGGGCTGTACGGGAACCGAGTCAGTATCCGCTCCATAGCAGCCGGGTCCGGCCGTTTGAATGTATACCCCATTCCGGGACCTCCCCTTCTCCGCCGGGGGTCCCGGCGGGAAAAATCAAGGCCGGTGGGGCGTATACAAAATAACCCTTTTGTAAATATTCGCCCTCTGACGAGGGCCGCAGGCCGCCCACGGAACTAAACGAATCGGGATGGAAGCGAAAAAAGCCGCACTGAATGAGATCGGTTTTGAAACTTTCAGGACCGATCTCATTCAGTGCGTTCAAAGGGGGATTTCCCTTGCTTTTTCCGCTGCTTTTCAGTAAAATTAGGTTGTCGATGTGGGGCGGCGCTTTTCTTTTGGCGCTGCGAAGATAACAAAAGGGTTATTTTGTCTAACAGAGCAGCCCCAGACGTTCCAGCCGCCGCAGATGCTCTGCGCCAGTGGTCAGCAGGTAGATCCGGGTGGTCTCAATGGAACTGTGGCCCAGAATATCCGCCAGCTTCACCACGTCCTGACAGGCCCGGTAAAAGGTCCGGGCGAACAGGTGCCGCAGATTGTGGGGGAAGACCTTATCCGCCGCCACGCCGGCAGCGCAGCACAGCCGCTTCATCTCCGCCCAGATCTGCACCCGGGAAAGACGTTTTCCGCCTCCGGTGAGGAATACCTCACCGGAGGTGATTTTTTGCCGTTTTACGTATTTTAAGAGCTTTTTGCACAGCTTCTCCGGCAGCAGGATCGTGCGGACCTTACCCTTCAGGGCCACCACCGCCTTTCCACGGCGGAGGGCCTCCACCGTGATATACGGAACTTCGCCCACCCGGATGCCCGTAGCGCAGATAGTCTCCATCACCAGTGCCAGCCGCTCCCGTCCCAGCGTTCTGGCGGTGCGGACCAGCGTGCGGTATTCTTCCCGGTCCAGTTCCCGTTCCGCCTCCCGGAAGCTGCGGCGCTGGAGCCGCAGCGCCTTCACTTTACATTCCGGCCAGCCCATAAAGGCGAAAAAGCGGTTGATACCTGCCAGCATGGCGTTGACGGTGGCGGGGGCGTATTGGGCCGTGAGCTGCGCCTTCCATGTCAGGACCAGCCTCCGGTCCACCATTCCGCCGCTCCACCGTGCAAAGGCCCGGACTGCCCGAAGATAGTTCTCCGCTGTTCCGACGCTGTATTCCTTCCGCAAAAGCTCCGCCTGAAAAGCTGTCAGCCGGGCGGGGTCGATCCGGCGCAAGCGCTCCTGTGTCTCCATCTGTATCCTCCCATTCTATTGACGGCGGTCTCTGAGAACCGCGTTTTCTCTCTGATCTATGCAACAGCATACTCCCCACAGCCGCCGCAGACAAGAAGGCCGCCCTGATCGGGCGGCCTTTTCCTAATAGAGATCCTAATGGCGATATACGGTGAAATAGAGGTTCACACCCGGCGATTCCTGTGTGAAAATAAGGAAAGATGTCGGAGATCACCGGCGGATATGCTGGGAGGGGGAAGAAACATGAAACAGAAAAAGAGAATGGGGCTTGTCACGGAGCGGACGGTGGATGGTTTTCGAAGAGAGCTCCTCCGCCGGGAATACAGCCACGGCACGGCGGAGAGTTATGTGCGGAGCATCCGGGCCTTCGCACGATGGAGCGGCGGCGCGGTGGATCGGGGTCTGGTCCTGACATGGAAGGCACGGCTCACGGCCCGGTACGCCCCTGCCACCGTCAACGCCATGCTGGCGGGACTTAACCGGTTCTTTGATTTTGCTGGGCGGCCGGAGTGCCGGGTAAAGGTCCTGCGGCTTCAGCGCCGCAGCTTCCGGGAGGCGGAACGGGAACTGGACCGGGGAGAATACCGGGCGTTGGTCCGCACGGCCAGAACGCTGGGGCGGGAGCGGCTGGCGTTGGTGATGGAGACCATCTGCGCCACAGGCATCCGGGTGGGGGAGGTGCCCTTCATCACGGTGGAGGCCGCCTGCCGGGGGCGGACGGATGTTGCCCTAAAGGGCAAGGTCCGGACTATTTTTCTTCCTGACCGACTGTGCCGTCGGCTGCTGCAATACGCCCGGAAACAAAAAATCACCTCCGGCGAGATCTTTCTCACCGGAGGCGGAAAACGGCTGTCCCGCACACAGATCTGGGCGGAGATGAAGCGGCTGTGCCGCGCCGCCGGTGTGGCGGCGGGAAAGGTCTTTCCCCACAATCTGCGGCACCTGTTCGCCCGGACCTTTTACCGGGCCTGTCAGGACGTAGTGAAGCTGGCGGATATTTTGGGTCACAGCTCCATCGAGACCACTCGGATCTACCTGCTGACCACCGGCACGGAGCATCTGCGGCAGCTGGAACGGCTGGGGCTGCTCTGTTAGACAAAATGATGATTTTGTCACATATCGGCGGCAAAAAAGCCGCCGGTCCCCGCCGACAACTGAAAGTTTACTTGAAAAATTAAGAAAAAGCAAGACGTTCTTCGCTTTGCGGCGTGCTGAACAGACGGGACCTCCGGTCAGAACAGGCCCCGTCTGTTCAACATGCCTTTTTGTGTGCTTGGCCCGGTAAAACGGCGGGAGCTGCGCCCGGTATCCCACCGGAAACCGTACTTTTCCGGCATCCTATTACAAAATCATCATTTTGTCCTTCCATCCCCGCGGCAGACGATCGTTCCGCCGCGGCGCTGTTTCTGCGGCGACAGATGGGAGGCTTTTCCATGGGACACACGTTCAATCGGCCGGACGAGGCCGCCATGCTGCGCATTTTAGAGCGGCACCCCCACAGCCCGGAGGGGGCCATTCTCCGTCTGGCCTGGCTGGAGGGTTTGAGCCGGAGCGAGATCACAGAACTCCGCTGGGATCAGGTGGACTTTGAGGGCAAGGCCATTCAACTCCCGGACCGCACGGTCCCGCTGGAACCCTCCACGGAAGCCTGCCTCCGGGAGCGGCACGTTCGCTGTGCCCTCCGGGACCCCCATGTGGTGATCTCCGAGCGCAGCAAGAAGCCTATGCCGCCGGAGTCCATTTCCCGGCTGTCCCGGCTGGCGCTGGACAGCGAGGGCCAGAAGGTCAACCTCATGGACCTGCGCCACGATTTTGTGATCCGCCAGCTTCAGACCCATGACTGGCCCTATGTGGCCCGGGTCAGCGGCATGGCGGTGTCCACCCTGCGGGATGCCTTCTCGCCCTATCTCACCAAACCCGCCGCGCCGGAAAATCCTCTGGCCCAGCGGGACGCGGCGGAGTATCTTCTCTGGCGCGTGATTCAGCAGGAGGGCTCGTCTCCCGCCGGACTGGCCCTCTGGATGGGCTGGAAGCTCCAGATGCAGCCGGGAGAGATCGCCTCCCTCACCTGGGAGCAGGTGGATTTCGACCAGAACCTCATCCGCCTGCCGGACCGGACGGTCTCCATGGGCAGCCGCCTGCGGCGGCTGCTGCTGGACGCTTGGGACCGCCGCAAGGACCCCGCGGAGCCGCGGGTCTTTACCGCACCCACCACCGGGCGGCCCATGGACCTCTCCCGGCTGACCACCGTCACCCGCACGGCGCTGATCCGGGGCGGCTTGGAGCATGTGAACCTGCGGAACCTCCACACCTGGGTCCGTCAGGGGGATCGGGCCCAGCTTTTGATGGCTCAGGCCGAGGAGCAGGGCTGGCTGACCCGTGAAGCGGTCATGGAGCGGCTGGGCGTGTCCAAAAGCACTGCCCGGCAGTACCTTCTGGAACTGCGGGAGGCGGGCAGGCTGGTGCGGGTGGGCACCCGGTACTACCCCGCCGGGGCGGTGGCGGACCCCGATGACCATCTGGACATCATCCGGGCCTATCTGCAAGAGCACGGCACCGGCCGCCGTCAGGATTTCATCCGCCTGCTGGGCCTTGAGCCGGAGCAGGGGACGCTGCTCCTCCGGCGGCTGACGGACCGGGGCGAGCTGGTCCTCTCCGGGCGGCATTACACCCTGCCGGAACAGGAGAAATGACCTCCGCTTTGCCCCGAAAACACCGAAACCGATCAAGGTCCGCCTTGGCCGGTTTGTTACGTTCAAACGTTGCCTGAATGGCACAGTTCTGCATAAAAACGCTGCTTTTTTGCACTTGTATTACATCCCGACCGGAACTATTTACATTCGGAAATGGGGCTGATAAAGTGGCCTTGCAAAGCAGGATACCCGGAACATGCCCCCGGTTCAGATATTGGGTAGGCTAGCCACGATATGTAAATCGGGGCGGTAAAGGGGAAGCCGGTTTTGCAAAAACCAACTCCCGACAGGGAGAATTTCAAAAGGAGGAAACCCCATGAAGAAGTTCCTTTCTCTGGTACTGGCTCTGGTGATGACCATGTCTCTGGTCACCGTCAGCGCTGGTGCCAAGGACTTCACCGACAGCAGCAAGATCAACTATTCTGAAGCTGTCGACGTGATGTCCGCCGTGAAGGTCATCGACGGCTATGCCGAAGGTGACTTCCGTCCCACCGCCACCCTGACCCGTGGCGCTGCCGCCAAGATCATCTGCAACCTGATCCTTGGCCCCACCACCGCCTCTGCTCTGGTGGCTGACGCCGCTCCTTACAAGGACGTCCCCACCAACCACACCTTCGCTGGCTACATCGCTTACTGCCAGAAGGAAGGCATCATCTCCGGTTACGCTGACGGCACCTTCAAGCCCGCCGCCACCCTGACCGGCTATGCCTTCATGAAGATGCTGCTGGGCGCTCTGGGCTATGACTCTGCCATCGAAGGCTACACCGGTGCCAACTGGTCCATCGCTGTTGCCAAGCAGGCGATCAACGCCGGCCTGAACAAGAGCCTGAAGGGCAGCTTCAACGGTGTCAAGGCTGTCACTCGTGAAGAGGCTTGCCTGTATGCCTTCAACACCCTGAAGGCTACCATGGTCGAGTATGACAACCGCATCGTTGTCGGCGAGGGCAGCTCCGCTGTTGCCATCTCCGGCGTCCGCAAGGACCTGACCTGGAACAAGGGCACCCTGAACGACGGCAAGATCAAGAAGGACGGCTATGTCCAGTTCGGCGAGCAGTACTTCGAGAAGCTGGTCCGCACCGACGATACCGACGACTTCGGCCGTCCCACCAACAACTGGACCTATGACAAGAAGGACATCGGCAACTATGTCAACACTGATCTGCTGACCGCTTCCTACACCGCTAAGGTCAAGGGTGGCGATGTCTATTCCGACATCGGCTCCAACGCTTGCGACTTCGCCCTGACCTACTGGGTTGACGGCGTGAAGCTGGACAAGAAGGCCCTCTCTGTCGAGGCCGACAAGCTGGTCAAGAAAAACGATGACACCATGAATTCCACCGGCAAGGGTGTTCTGACTGAGATCTATGTGGACACCGACGCTGAGGAGACCACTGTCGTTGTCATCAACACCTATCTGGCTGAGGTTTCTGCTGACTACAACACCAAGACCGAGGATGTCCGTCTGGACGTCTACACTGGTGTGAAGGCTGCTGCCAAGAAGGACGAGACTCCCACCACCATCAGCACCACCTACACCGTCGAGTCTGAGGACGTGGACGGTCTGGAGAAGCTGAAGGAAGATGACATGGTCCTGGTCACCATTGCCAAGGGCGACGTCATGACCGTCACTCCCGTTGAGACCGTTAAGGATGTTGCCATCACCTCTTACTCCACCGACTATGCGGATGCGGACAAGAAGGATGAGTATAAGCTGACCAAGCTGACTGCCGGCGGCAACAAGTATGAGACCGCTAAGAAGGCTTTCGAGGATGCTGAGGTTCTGTACGACTACAATGTCGAGCAGCTGGACGACGCTACCTTCGATCTGTATCTGGATCCCTATGGCTATGTGATCGGCGCACGTCAGGTTGACGGTGACGACAACTTCATGTTCGTCGTTGGCTATGACCGCAGCAGCACCTATCTGGCCAAGGCTGTCGATAAGGCTCTGGCTATCTTCACCGATGGCACCATGGAGACCATCGATGTCAAGAGCGGCGACCTGAAGGGCGGCCGTCTGGAGAATAATGCTGTCGTTAACACCTGGTACAAGTACACCGTGAAGAACGGCGTCTACAACCTGGAAGAGGTTGCCGACAAGCAGATCATGGACAACACCACCACCAAGCTCGACAAGCAGAACAACACTGTTGAGCAGGGCAAGACCATTGCCTACGGCAACAACGACACCGTCCTGATCGCTGTCAAGGCTGACGACGATGTCATCAAGGAAGGCTCCATCGTGAAGGTTGAGGGCGTTACCACCGGTATCAAGCACTCCAGCGTTGAGGTCAAGTATGACTCCAAGCTGTCCAACTTCGATAAGAACAAAGAGGACAACATGATCTTCGCCCTGTACAACAAGAACGGCTACATCACCTATGCTGTGGTCGTGGGCAAGACTGCTGGCTCCTCTGAGTCCATGGTCTACCTGACCTCCGGCATCAAGTCCAAGTCTCTGGAGAACGGCGACTACATCTACACCTATGAAGCCATCACCAAGGACGGCGCTGTGACTGTGAACTCCTTCGAGTCCAAGGACAACAGCACTCCGAGAGCCAACCTGGTTCTGGGCAACCTGTACGAGGGTACCTTCGATAAGAACAATGTCATCACCGAGATGGAAGCTCAGGCTTACACCGCAGCCAACAAGTGGAGCACCAAGCAGTACAAGGATGACGGCTATGCCTTCCTGAATGTTGAGAACGTCTCCGAGCTGACGGCTAAGGGCGCCACTCTGTGGATCGACGATGCTGCTTCCAACGATAAGTACATCCTGCTGGATGAGGATTGCAAGATCTTTGTCCGCGCCAGCGATGACGATGAGGATGACTACACCGAGTACAGCAACATCAAGTCCGCTCTGAGCGCTCTGGGTGAGGACAGCAACTTCACCGGCACCATCGCTGCTTTCGTGGATGACGCTGGCATTGCTACCACTCTGATCCTGAACGACACCTACAAGGCCAACGATAAGCCCAATACCAACCCCAGCAAGCCCACCAGCACGGATGTTGATTCTGTTAAGCTGACCATTAAGGGTTCTAAGGGTCTGATTGAGCTGTTCAACAAGAAGGGTGACGCTCTGACTGATACGACTGTCAAGCACAGCTTCGAGCTGTATCAGTATGTTGCTGGTCAGAACAACTATGTGAAGGTTGATGAGGGTGACTACTTCTATGGCGTGACCCCCGCCTTCTCTGTGGCTGGCGGCAACAGCTACTATGTTGTGATTGACGGTGTTCAGTCCAACATTGCCCGTGCTTGATCTCTGATTTAAGAGTTTAAGTACCTGCGATTAAGAACAAGGCCCCGGACGGAAGTCCGGGGCTTTGTTTTATTCTTGTGTAGCAAACAGCGCGATATAGGGATAGACAGAATCACTGGTATTGAATTGGTCACTACTGCTCTGACTGTTGTACCAAGAAAGAGAATGTTCTCCCCATGTAAGGTGGCAGACGGTAGATGAATCTGCGGAGCCTGTATATGCGGTATACCATCCGCGCATGGCCTGAATTCCCAATGTCGGAGCAGAACCGATGCTGCCCTTGATAATGACAAACAGTGGGTTGCCGTCAAAGGTCAGCTTGTTGGGATTTTCTCTGCCGTATTTGCCGGTTCCTGTGTACGTGCCGTATACGATCTTGCAGTTTCCGCAGCTGGCCAGCGCCGTTTGCAGCGCCGCCACGCCGTCAGCGTTGCTTTTCAGCGCCGTGTCGATCTTCTCGTTGTCGCTGTTGAATTCCTCCATCAGAATGCGGTCCGTCTTTTCCCACTGGGTCAACTGAAAATTGGCTGTTTTGTTCATAGATAACATCCTCCTGTCACACGGATGTAACTTTTGGGGCGCCGCCGTGTGCCCACCCTGTATGAGGGGCGTTTGCTGCACGGTTTCGTGCAACGGAAGTGAAAAAACCGCCGCACCGTTCACAAATGGTTTACAAGTTTTTCATCTTCCCTTCAGATTTGGGGTGTATACTGCGTACATCAGCAGGCGAGAGAGCCGTTTCCCGGCCCGCCGCTGATCCGAGAGAAAAAGCCATTCTTTCAAATACACCCCTACGGCCCACTGCCCGCCCGGGAGGAGTCCCAAACCGGCAGACCAACGATCCCGCCGCGGGCAAGCGGCGTGTTGATAGATCTTTTCATACATGACCTCTCCAAAGCAAGGCGGGGCGCCGGTTTTCCAAACCGACGCCCCGTTTTGCCGCGTTTTGCCCGCGATACCTGTTGAAAAATGTCAGAACAGCCAAAGGGAGACGAGGGCGGCCAGCAGCGCGGACAGCAGGCCGTGAGTCAGCTTGCCCAGCAGACAGGGGGCGAGGGGGAGGTCCGTGCCGTCCAGAATAGCGGCGGTCTGGCAGAGAACGGACAGCCCGCCCCATCCGGCGCACCCGGCGGCCAGCAGGAAACCGGTGCGGTCACAGGGCAGGAGGGGCGTCAGGGAGAACAGCTCCCCGCAGCCCACGGCCAGAGCCGCCCATGGGCCGGGGAGGGCCGTCAGGGGCGAGATCAGCACATAGAAGAACGTGACGAAGGCGCAGACGGAGAGCATGGTCCCGGCGCTGTCCCAGACGGATGACACAAAGGCCACTGGCAGAGAGGGGGCCTGAAAGGAAATGGCGGGGGGAACGGTTTTCCGCCCCCGGCCCAGTCCCCGGAACAGCAGCCCGGTGAGGAGGGCGGCGCAGACGTGGATCAGCCAGAGCCACAGTCCTGTCCGGACGCTGCCGAACACCCCCGCGCCCAGCACACTGATGAGGAACACGGGGTTGGAGTTGTTGCAGAAGGTCAGGAGCCGCTCCGCCTCCTGCCGGGTCAGGTCCCCGGAGGCGTACAGCTCCGCCGCCGTGCGGGCGCCGATGGGATAGCCTCCCACCAGCCCCAGCAGCAGCGCGGACCCGGCGCAGCCGGGCAAGCGGAACAGGGACGCCATCAGGCCAGCCATATCAGGCGCCAGCCATTGTCCGAAGCCCAGCCGCACCAGCAGACCGGTGATGACCATGAAGGGGAACAGGGCGGGGATCACCGTCCCGGCGCAGAGGGTCAGGGCCTTGGCTGCCTCGAGCCGCAGCTGTCTGGCGTCCGCCAGAAACCAGACCAAGATCCCGCACAGGATCAGACACACATCCGTCCGTATCCGCCGTTTCATACGCATCACCCGCTATACCCTATGCGGGGCGGGGGCGGTTCATACGGCGGGACAGGCAAGCCGGGGGGAATTTCCGCATAGAGTTCGGTGAGGTGAGAGCATGGAGAAAAAACGGGACCGGGAGCAGGGCGGTATTTTAGGCGGCGTGGCGGAGCTGTTTGATCTGCCGGTGGATGTGGTGGCGGGCCTGCCCCGATTGGAGCTGATCGGGAACCGGCAGCTATATCTGGAGCGCCACACGGGCCTGCTGGCTTACAGCGATACCCAAATCGATGCCAACACAGGCTTCGGCGTTCTGCGGATTCGAGGAGAACGGCTGACGCTGGTGGCCATGACGGGAGAAGAACTGCGGATCGGCGGGAAGATCGACGGCGTGGAGTGGGTGTCATGCTGAAGGAGCTTATCAACAGGGTCCGGGGACAGGTGTGGCTCCGGGTGACGTGTCCCTACCCGGAACGGGTACTGAATCTGTGCTCCGCCCGGAAGCTGGTCTTCTGGGATCTGGAATGGGAGGGGGCGGAGACCTTTACCTGCCGCATGAGCCGGGGGGATCACCGCATCCTCAGCCGCGCGGCGGAAAAGATTGACTGCACGATCGAAATCGTGCGGCGGGAGGGCGCGCCCTACACGCTGGCAAAGCTGCGGCACCGTCAGGCCTTGGCGGTAGGCATCGCGGCGTGTGGAGCGACGGTGCTGATCGGGTCCTTCTTTGTGTGGGATATTCAGATCGCTGGAAACGAGACGGTACCGCGGGAGGTGATCCTGCGATCCCTGGAGAACAACGGCGTTCATCGGGGATGCTTCGGCTTCGCCCTGAATGGGGAGGACATCCGCAACCATGTGCTGCTGGAGATCCCGGAGCTGAGCTGGGTGGCGGTGAACGTATCCGGCTGCCGGGCCAACGTGGAGGTACGGGAACGGCGGACGGCCCCGAAGCCGCTGGACCGGAAAATACCGTGCAATTTAGTGGCCCGGCGGGACGGGCTGGTGCTGCGGGTGCAGGCACTGGGGGGCGTCCCTCAGGTGCTGAAGGGAATGTCGGTGACGGAGGGGCAGCTTTTGATCTCCGGCGTGGAGGACACAGGGACCTTCGGCACCCGGTTCACAGCGGGACTTGGGTCCGTGGAGGGTCGGACGTGGTACACCCTGACGGCCAACGTGCCCCTCACCGGGGCAGAAAAACGGTATACCGGACGGGAAAAGCGGCTCCATTCCGTGATTTTCGGCAGCCGCAGGATAAAATTCTTTGCAAACAGTAGCATTGACAGCGGCCAGTGTGATAAAATAACCGAGAGAACGCCGGTTCGGGTGTGCGGTCTCCCGCTGCCGATCACATGGGAGACGGAGACTCTCCGGTTTTACGAAACGGAGCCGGTGACGGTCACGCAGGCCCGGCGGCAGAAGGAGACGGGGGCGGCGCTGGAAGCGTATCTCCACAGCCTTGTGGACCCCTACGGCGAGGTAACGGCCAGTCAGGTGGCCTCCCGGCTCCGGGGGGATGTCCTGACGGTGACACTGACGGCGGAGTGCCGGGAGGAACTCGGGACGCAGGCCCCGATTTATACAGCAAATGAACCGGACGGCGCGTCCGGATAACTTTAGGAGTGATGGCATGGAACAGAGGATCAGCATTGAGCGGATGGAGCAGGCAGTCAATATTTTCGGCTCCTTTGACGAGAACATCCGCCTGCTGGAAAAGGAATTTAATGTGACGGTGACCAACCGGGACGGCGAGCTGCGGATCAGCGGCGAGGCGGAGGACGTGATGCACGCCGCCAAAGCGGTGCAGGCCATGCTGACCCTGTCCTCCCGGGGGGAGGCGCTGGGAGAGCAGAACGTCCGCTATATCATTGACATGGTCCGCACCGGCAAAGAGGAGCAGATCAGCGAGTTGGCGGGGGATGTGCTGTGCATCTCCGCCAAGGGCCGCCCGGTGAAGCCGAAAACGCTGGGCCAGAAGGAATATATCGCGTCGGTGCTGAAAAATACCGTTACCATCGGCGTAGGCCCCGCCGGTACCGGCAAAACGTATCTGGCGGTGGCGGCGGCAGTGCAGGCCTTCCGGGAAAAGCAGGTGAACCGCATCATCCTCACCCGTCCTGCGGTGGAGGCCGGCGAGCGGCTGGGCTTCCTGCCCGGCGATCTGCAAAGCAAGGTGGACCCGTACCTGCGGCCGCTGTATGACGCCCTGTTTGATATGCTGGGGGCGGAGACCTACCAGAAGTATCTGGAGCGGGGCAACATTGAGGTGGCGCCCCTTGCCTATATGCGGGGCCGGACGCTGGATGACAGCTTCATCATTCTGGACGAGGCTCAGAATACCAGCCGGGAGCAGATGAAAATGTTCCTGACCCGTCTGGGCTTCGGTTCCAAGATCGTCATTACCGGCGACGTGACCCAGATCGACCTGCCCGATGGCAAGCCCTCCGGCCTGCGGGAGGCCATGCGGGTGCTGAAAAAGGTGGAGGGCATTGGCATCTGCGAGCTGACCAACGCCGACGTGGTGCGTCATGTGATGGTTCAGCGGATCGTGAAGGCCTATGAAGAATACGAAACTGCCAAAAACGGCGGAAAGGGGAAGAAATAATGGCAAAACGGCACTATATTCCCATCACCGCCGACGTGCCGGGGGTGAATGAGGGCCAGCGGGCCTTTATCCGCAAGGTCATCCGCACCGCTCTGGCGGCAGAGGGGGTGGATTTTCCCTGTGAGGTGGACGTGCTGCTGACCAATGACGAGGACATCCATCAGATCAATCTGGATATGCGGGAGGTAGACCGAGCCACGGATGTGCTCAGTTTCCCGGAGTTTGACCTGCAGCCCGGCGAGCTGCCCGACGGGGAGGACGCCGACCCCGGCACCGGACTGGTGCCCTTGGGGGACATGGTGATCTCCATGGAGCACGTGGCGGCGCAGGCCAAGGAGTACGGCCATTCCAACCGCCGGGAGCTGGCGTATCTGGTGGTGCACTCCGTGCTGCACCTGCTGGGCTATGACCATTTGGACGAAGGCCCGCAAAAAAAGCAGATGCGGGCAAGAGAGGAAGCCATTTTGGCGGAGCTGGGGATCACCCGGGAGGACTGATATGGGAAAATTCGCGTTATATACGATTGGGTTTGCTTTGCTTGCCTGTGTGCCGGCGATACTGCTGGCAGGGATGTTCAGCGGCGGCGGGGGAGATGTCGCACCATTTTTGCTGGGGCTGCTGGCGGTGGGAGCCGTTTTGGCGGGAGCCGTCTGTCTGAAGGACAAGCTGGATCGAATGGAGGAAACGCTGAAAGCGGTGTCCAAGACCCTCCAAGAGGTCAAAACAGAATTGGAAACAGTGAAGGGACGGCAGGAAGTCGCGGAGATCAAGCTGGATACTGTGGCGGCGAAGCTGGGGATCAGCAGGGAGGATTGAAAAAACGCAGACACAAAAGATTTTCAAAAAAGGAGAAGCAAATATGTCTATTGTTATTGGAAGTATGATCCTTTGCGTTATAGGAACGTTTATCCTGATGTGGATTTGCAGTATGCTGATGGGTGATGGTGGACTGTATGTGGCTTGTTTTCTATTTGTGGCGCTGATGTTTGCTTTGCTGGTGAAGATCTACATAAAACAGGGAGAAATTCAGGAGAATCAGGCGGAAATCTTGAAAAAGCTAAAAGAAATCGAACCCAAAGAGGAGAATAAACGGGAGTAACGAGCTTTCGGCTTTTGAAAAGTTGTGAGTATCCAACATTGTCACCAAAGGAAACATCCTTTCATATTCTGGACTGAGGTGATGGGATGAACGTATTTCGGGACGGCGTGATCGCCTTTTTCTCCGCCGTGGGGATGACCACGGTGGTATGGCTGCTGGCGGGAGCGGTGCTCCACGCGGGGCGGCCCACGATCCCGGGGCTTTTGCTGGTACTGCCTGTGCGGGGCGAGGCGTTAGCCTTGGAGCACGATGTCCGGGAGCTGCGCCGGGTGCGGAGCAGTCTGCCGGGGGCACAGATCGTCATTGCCGACTGCGGCCTGACGGCGGAGGCCAGGGGCCTTGCCGACTATCTGGCGGAGCGGGAGGACAACGCCGCTGTGGTGAACGGGGCGGACTTCCGGCTGGACGCCGGGAACGAGAGATAAAAATGCCGGTCAGGGGCCTTTCGCAAGAAGGGCTACACCGGCACGTTAAAGAGAGGAAGTCATGGAAGAACTGATCTGCCGGGAGGGCACGGTACATAGCGTTATTTTTCAGAACGCCGAAAACGGATATACGGTCCTCCGCCTCCTCACCGAGGAGGGGGAGGTCGTCACTGTTGTGGGGTGTATCCCCTGCGTGGCGCCGGGGGAGCATCTGACCGTTACCGGTACCTGGGAGGTCCATCCCCAGCACGGCGAGCAACTGAAGGCGCAGGAGCTGGAGCGGACGCTGCCGGAGGAGGAAGAGGAGATCTTCGCCTACCTGTCCTCCGGCATCTGCAAGGGTGTGGGGCCCACCACTGCCCGGCGGATCGTGGACCGGTTTGGCTTGGAGACGCTGGATATTTTAGAGGCGGAGCCGGAACGGCTTCAGACGATCAAGGGCATTACCGCGAAAAAGGCCATGGAGATCGGAGAACTGTTCCGTCAGCACATGGGCTTGCGGCGGCTGATGGAATTCCTATCCCGGTATCAGCTGCCGCCGGTGCTGGCCATCCGGCTGCGGCAGCAGTATGGGGATGGGGCCATCCGGGTGGTGGAGAAAAATCCCTATCTGCTGTCGGACGATGTGTGCGGCGTGGATTTTTCCGTGACGGACACCATGGCGCTGTCCATGGGATTTGCAGAGGACTGCACGGAGCGCCTTGAGGCGGCCCTCACTTTTGAGTTGACCTATAACGAGAATAACGGCCATGTGTTTTTGCCGAAGGATAAGCTGCTTGCCGCCACCTGCCAGCTGTTGGGCTGCGGGGTCGAGCAGGTGGAAGCAGCACTGGACGCTCTGGCGGAGCATCATGCCGTGGTGATCCAGCGGATCGCCAATGTGGAGGCGGTGTATCTGCGGCGGCTGTGGGAGGCGGAGACCTCCGCCTGCGCCCGGCTGCTGGCGCTGCTGGAAATGGACGCCGATGAGAGTCGGTTTGCAGACCGGACCGTGGCGGAAATCGAGAAGGAACAGGGCATTACCTACGCCCCCTTGCAGCGGCAGGCGGTGGAGCTGGCGGCGAAGGTTGGCGTCATCCTGCTGACCGGCGGTCCCGGCACCGGCAAGACCACCACCGTCCGGGGCATCGTGGCCTTGTTTCAGAAAATGGGGCTGAACATCGTGCTGGCGGCCCCCACGGGCCGTGCGGCGAAGCGCATGAGCGAGCTGACGGGCATGGAGGCTCAGACGGTCCACCGGCTGCTGGGTATGACGTGGAATGAGGCGGCTCATCAGGTGACCTTCCAGAAAACGGAAAAGGAGCCGCTGGAGGCCGAGGCCGTCATCGTGGACGAGATGAGCATGGTGGACGTGTCTCTGTTCTCCGCACTGCTGCGGGCGCTGCGCCCCGGCACCCGGCTGGTGCTGGTGGGCGATGCGGACCAGTTGCCCTCCGTGGGGGCGGGAAATGTGTTTTCCGACCTGATCCGCAGCAAAAAGATCGAGACTGTGTTTCTCCGGGAGGTGTTCCGGCAGGCGGAGCAGTCCGCCATCATCCGCAACGCCCACCGGGTCAATCTGGGTGAAAGCCCGGACCTGAAGGGGAATCAGGGGGATTTCTTCTTCCTTTGCCGCCGGGACGCCCAGCGGGCGGTGGCGACGGTGCTGGAGCTGTGCAAGACCCGCCTGCCGGACAATATGCACATCCCGGCGGAGCAGATCCAGGTGCTGACGCCCACCCGGAAGGGGCCCTGCGGCACCATCAACCTGAACCGGCTCTTGCAGGAGGCGCTGAACCCCCGGACACCCGGCAAGCGGGAGATCTTATGGGGGGAGCGGGTGTTCCGGGTAGGGGACCGGATCATGCAGACCCGGAATGACTACGATGTGGTCTGGCAGAAGGATGACGGCACCGTGGGTACCGGAATGTTCAACGGCGACGTAGGCCGCATCGCGGAGATCGACGCCGGGGGCGAGTGGCTGGCGCTGGACTTTGACGGCCGGAAAGCGCCTTACAGCGTGGAAATGCTCAGCGAGATCGACCTGGCCTATGCCCAGACGGTCCATAAGGCTCAGGGCAGCGAGTACCGCTGCGTGGTGCTGGCGGCCCTGCCCTCGGCACCCAGTCTCATGGTGCGGGGGGTGCTGTATACGGCGCTGACCCGGGCCAGAGAGCTGCTGGTCATCGTGGGCGATGACGCCGCCATCCGCTCTATGGCGGCCAATGACCGGCAGCAGAAACGGTACTCCGGCTTGAAATGGCGATTGTGCCACGCCGGGGATGCCAGCGAATAAAATGGATAAGAAAAAGCCGTCCGGCGGAGCCGGACGGCTTTTTTGGCGTATTTTCAGCGGTTTTCCCGGTAGAATTTCAGGGACAGGAGGATGGAGACGGCGGTGGCGATGAAGGTCAGCGCCAGCATTCCGGTCAGCGCCAGAGAGAGAGCTGCGGCTGCTACGGTTTTGGCGTCATTGACCAATGCGCCCAGTGCGCCGGTTGATGCGCAGGCTAGAATGATGACCAGCTTGGATACCCACCGGGCCTTTTCCGTGCCGTAGCGGAGCATCAGGGGAACGTTGATGTCCAGCAGGAGAAGTCCCACACACGAAGCAGCCAGCACTGTCCAAGGAGAACAGCCGAAGCGGGGGGAGAACAGGGAGAGGACATTCTGGAACACAAGCACGGCGGCTCCGCCAACGGCAGTGCAGAGCCAGCCCAGCACGTACCGGCTCAGGACAATGTCTTTTTCCCGGTAGGGCAGCATCCGGGCAAAGGTATTCCAGCGGCTCTGCTGGTCATAGGCCATGGCGGAATAGGGGATCATGGAGCCGTAAATCATGGCGAATACATTGAGAAACGCCATAGGAATCACGCTCCATAGCAGCACGATGAGGGCTAGGGAGCGGAGGGACTTCCCCAGAGTATAGTAATCCTTCAGCAGCAGGGCTTTCATTGCTTTTCTCCTTTCACCAGAGCGAGGATGATGTCCTCAATGGTGGGCTTTTCCAGTTGGAAGCCCACCGGGGCCAGCTCCCGCCGCACCAGCGCCCGGACGCCGCCGTAGGGCGTGGTCTCCATGGACACGATGGCTTCCGGCATGAGGGCCTCCGCTTGCTCCGCCGTGTCGTTAAAGATGCCGTATTGCTCCAGAAGGGCGTCCTTTTCCTCACAGAACAGCAGCCGCCCCTGATGGAGAAAGGCGATGTAGTCGCAGAGCTTTTCCAAATCGCTGAGAATGTGGGAGGAGATCAGGACGGAGTGGGTCTCGTCCCGGGTAAACTCATTGAAAAGCTCCAAGATCTCGTCCCGGACGATGGGGTCCAGTCCGGCGGTGGCTTCGTCCAACACCAGAAGTTGTGCCTGATGGCTGAGGGCAACGGCAATGGTGAGCTTCATTTTCATACCCCGGGAATAGTCCTTGAAGGCGGTTTTCTCCGGCAGAGCGAAACGGCGGCAATAGGCGTCGAAGGTATCCTGCTCCCAGCGGCGGTAGGTGGCGGCCATCACGCGGCCCACCTGCGGGGCGGTGAGGGTCTCAGGAAAGCACCCCTCGTCCAGCACCACGCCGATGTCCTCCTTGGCGTTCAGAAAATCCGGGGCGGAGACGTCCACGCCCAGCGCGGCGGCGGTGCCGCTGTCCGGCCGCAGCGCGCCCATGAGAATGCGGATGAGGGTGGATTTGCCCGCACCGTTCTCGCCCACCAGACCGCAGATGGTCCCGGCGGGAATGGCGAGAGTCACGTTCTTCAGAGAAAATTCTCCGAAGGATTTGCTGATATGGTTCAATTCGATAGCATTTGTCATAGAGATTCCTCCCACTTGCGGCGCAGCAGCTCCGCCAATTCCGACTCTGAAAGGCCGCAGGTCCGCGCCAGCTCTGCGGCGGCGGCCAGATGGTCCTCAAGCAGGTGGAGCGATTGCTCCCGGAACAGAGCCAGATCCGGTTCCGCCACAAAGCAGCCCTTGCCGGCCACGGTGTTGATCAGCCCTTGGGCCTCCAGTTCGTCATAGGCCCGCTTGGTGGTGATGACGGATATTTTCAGGTCCTTGGCCAGCCCACGGATGGAGGGCAGCGCGTCCCCCGGCGACAGAGCGCCGGAGAGGATCTGGGCCTTGATCTGCCCGCTGATCTGATCGTAGATAGGCTGGCCACTGTTGTTTCGGATAATGAGTTCCATGGAAGTCCTCCGTTCGTACTGTACATACACAGTATATACAGCTGGCGCGAGATGTCAAGAGGGATTTTCAAAATTTTCCGTGGACGCTTCCAGGGAAGCGTGGTATACTGAGCGAAAAGAAGTACGCGGGAGGAACGAATATGAGCGATTTGGAGCGGATCGAAGCGGCGGTGGAGGAAAAGGTGCGGCCTGCTCTCCGTTCCCATGGCGGTGACATTTCCATCGACCATGTGGAGGGGAAAACGGTGTATGTAAAGCTGCTGGGCCAGTGCGCGGGATGCCCCTCGGCGGACCTGACCAATGAGACCATCGTGGAGGCGGAGCTGAAGGCGGCCCTGCCGGATCTGGTGGAAAAGGCGGTAGTGGTCCAGACCGTCAGCGATGAGCTGTGGGAGCAGGCGAAAAAGCTGCTGCGGGAGCATCATCTGTAAAAGAAAAATAACAAAAACCCTCCCGGAAGCCTCAGCTTCCGGGAGGGTTTTTGCAAATATGGATTTATTCTACATCCTGCAGGGCGTCATAGCCCTCCTCGCCGGTGCGGACCTTCACCACGTTTTCCACATCGTAGACGAAGATCTTGCCGTCGCCGATATGGCCGGTGTAGAGCACCTTCTTAGCGGTTTCAATGACGCTGCGGACAGGCACCTTGCTGACCACAATGTCCAGCTGGATCTTGGGCAGCAGGGTGGGCTCCACCTCCACGCCACGGTAATACTCCGGCTTGCCCTTCTGGATGCCGCAGCCAAGAACGTGGCTCATGGTCATGCCGGTGATGCCCAGCTCCAGCATAGCTGTTTTCAGGGCCTCAAACTTGGATTCCTTGCAGATGATCTCCACCTTGGTGAACTTGGGGGAGGTGCCGTCGGCAGTGTCGAAGGAGGGGACACGCTTGACGGGAATGGCCTCGGCGGCGGGCACACTACCAGTGACGGCCACGGGGGCGTCGTTCTCCACGGCGGCGGTATCCGGCAGCATAGCGAAGCCAGCATAGGCGGTGAGCAGGCCGTGCTCGGAGACATCCAGACCGGTGATTTCTTCCTCCGGCGTGACCCGCAGGCCGATGGTGTGCTTCAGGATGGCGAAGACGATGGTGATGACCACAGCCACATAGAGGATTACGGAAGCAACGCCCAGGCACTGGACGCCAAAGAAGTGGAAGCCACCGCCGTAAAAGACCCCCTTTTCCATGGACACGCCGGTGGCGAAGAGGCCGGTGAGGATAGTGCCCAGGGCACCGCAGACGCCATGGACCGAGATGGCGCCCACAGGGTCGTCAATCTTGGCAACCTTGTCGAAAAACTCCACGGCCAGCACGATGACCAGACCGAAGACGATGCCCATAACGGCGGCACCCAGAGGGGATACAGCGTCACACCCGGCGGTGATGCCCACCAGGCCCGCCAGAGCGGCGTTGTAGGTCATGGAGACATCTGGCTTGCCGTAGCGCAGCCAGGTGAAGATCAAGGTGGTGCAGCAGGCCACGGCAGTGCAGAGGTTGGTGTTGAAGAACACTAGACCGGCGCTGACGATCAGCTTGTCGGTGTCCATGCCTACGGTGGAGGCACCGTTGAAGCCGAACCAGCAGAACCAGAGAATGAACACGCCCAGAGCGGCAAAGGTCAGGTTGTGGCCTAAGATAGCACGGGGCTTGCCGTCCTTACCATACTTGCCGATGCGGGGGCCCAGCATCTTGGCACCGATCAGGGCGCAGACGCCGCCTACCATGTGGACACAGGTAGATCCGGCGAAGTCATGGAAGCCCAGCTCACTGAGCCAGCCGCCGCCCCAGATCCAGTGGCCGGAAATGGGGTAGATCAAAAGGGAGATAGCGGCGGAGTAGATGCAGTAGGCGCTGAACTTGGTGCGCTCCGCCATAGCGCCGGAGACGATGGTGGCGGAGGTGGCGCAGAAGACGGTCTGGAAAATGGCGTAGGCCCACAGGGGGACGCCGGAGGGAAGGATGCTGCTGTAATCCTTCATGATCATGGGGTCAAACCAGCCGAAGAGGCCGGTGCCCGCGCCGAACATGATGCCGAAGCCGATGAGCCAGAAGCAAGGGGTGCCGATGCAGAAGTCCATCAGGTTTTTCATCAGGATGTTGCCGGTGTTTTTGGCCCGGGTGAAGCCGGCCTCGCACATGGAGAAGCCCGCCTGCATGAAAAAGACCAGCGCTGCGCCCAGCAGCACCCAAATGGTGTTGACAGAACTGAATTCCATAGTTGTTTCCTCCCATTTTTGTCGTTTTCTTCCAGCGAACGGTTCTGCATATAAGAAGGCAATGGAGCCTTCCGAACGGTAAGACTCCATTGCCTTGCGTTTTGCCGGGAGACAGGAGCGGGTTCGCTTCCACTGTCCGGCAGTTATATGCAGAAAAGATCGGGGGAAGAGAGAAAGCGTCTTAGAGCATGCACTCTAAGACGCCTTTGCCTTGATGGGGGCATTATACACGGTTTGTCGGCTCTGTCAATCATACCGCGCCAATTTTGGCTGTTTTTACAAAAGCAAGACAGGGCAAACCGGGAATGTGTGTGGGTTTTCCCGTGGTGTTACAGCCGGGTCACCACAGGAATGACCATGGGGCTGCGCTTGGTGTTTTTGAACAGGTAGCTGCTGACAGCGGACTTGACCGCGCCGCGGAGCTCACCGTCATCCCGGCCGCGCTTGCGGCTGCCGGTGACGCTGTCAGCGGCGTTCATGGCAACGTTTTGCAGCTCCTTCATCAGATCGCCGGATTCCTTCACATAAATGAAGCCACGGGTGATGATCTCAGGTGGGGACAGCAGCGCGCCGTCCTGCGTGGCGATGGGAAGGACCACCACCACCATGCCGTCCTCTGCCAGACGCTTGCGGTCCCGCATGACCACGGCGCCCACGTCGCCCACGCCGGAGCCGTCCACATACACCTCGCCGGCGGGGACGGAGTTGGCGGACAGCTTCATGGACTTGCCGGTGATTTCAATGACGCCGCCGTTATCGGCGATGGCGATGTGATTGCGGTCCATGCCCATCTGCTGAGCCAGCTGGCAGTGGATCTGCAGCATCCGCTGCTCACCGTGGAGCGGGACGAAGAAACGGGGCTTCGTCAGGGCGTGGATGATCTTCAGCTCCTCCTGGCAGGCGTGGCCGGAGACGTGAAGCATATCCGCCCGGTCATAGACCACGGTAGCACCCTTGCGGAACAGCTCATTGATGACACGGCCCACCGTGACTTCATTGCCGGGAACGGCGGAGGCGGAGAGGATCACCTTGTCGCCGGCGCCGATCTCCACCTGCTTGTGGGTGGAGAAGGCCATGCGGTACAGGGCGCTCATTTCCTCGCCCTGAGAGCCGGTGGTGACGATGACCTGCTTGTTCTTGGGCAGGCCCTTGAGCTTGTTGATGTCCACCAGCGTGTTCTTGGGGACCTTCATGTAGCCCAGCTCCGTGGAGACCTTCATCATGTTCTCCATGCTGCGGCCGGTAACGGCCACCTTCCGGCCGCACTGGGCGGCGGCATCCAGCACCTGCTGGACACGGTGGACGTTGGAGGCGAAGGTGGTGACGATGATACGCTCGTCGCAATTCTGGAACTGGCGCATGAAGGTGGCGCCCACCACCTTTTCGGAGGGGGTGAAGCCGGGACGCTCCACGTTGGTGGAGTCGGCGCACAGACACAGGACCCCCTCCTTGCCCAGCTCACCCAGGCGGGCCAGGTCGATGACCTCCCCGTCAATGGGGGTGGAGTCGATCTTGAAGTCGCCGGTGTGGACGATGGTGCCCATCTTAGTGTGGATGGCGAAAGCCACGGAGTCGGCGATGGAATGGTTCACATGGATGAACTCCACGGTGAACTTGCCTGCCCGGACGCTCTTGCCCGCCTCTACGGTGATGAGCTTGGTGGATTTCACCAGCTGGTGCTCCTCCAGCTTCAGCTTGATGAGACCGGCGGTGAAGCGGGTGCAGTAGATGGGCATGTTGATCTGCTTGAGAACGTAGGGGATGGCGCCGATGTGGTCCTCGTGGCCGTGGGTGATGAACAGGCCCCGGATCCGGGATTTGTTCTTGATGAGATAAGACACATCGGGGATCACGCAGTCGATACCGTACATGTCATCACCGGGGAAAGCCATACCGCAGTCCACCACGATGATCTCACCGCCGTATTCATAGGCGGTCATGTTCTTGCCGATCTCGTTGAGACCGCCAAGGGGAATGATTTTCAGTTTTTCTGCCATAGATATAGAAACTCCTTTGCTGAACGCCCTGAAAAGGGCGGAAATATGTAGGAGCTTTTCAGAGAATACGGATGACGTAAAGTGGACGTAGGCGCCTAAAGAGGCACGGCAAATAAAGACGTCCGTTGTCCGCACGGCCCCGTTTCGCCGGCGGAGGTTCGGTCACGTCTGTCCGATCTCGTATGAAAAGCTCTATTTATTCAACCGCAGGCTCTCGGGCCGCGGAAAAATACAGGTGAAATAAATAAAATGTAAGAAAACGGCAGGGAAGCCTTGCCCCCCGGTGCCAGATTTGATATAGTATAGCACAGAAAAGAGTATTTGTATACATAAAATTTTGAATGAGACGGAAATGCGCTGCAACACGGACAATAAAAAGGCAAATTGTTGCCGGGAGAAAGAATTTTTCGGCACCTATTGACAATTCCTAAAAATCTGCTACTGTATGCGCGTTGACATAGGACGGAGGAACCAACCATGCGGACCACCATTAAAATGATTGCGGAGCGGGCCGGTGTATCCATCGGCACAGTAGACCGGGTGCTCCATGACCGGCCTTATGTAAAGGCGGAAGTCCGGGAGCGGGTCCTGCGCGTGATGGAGGAGCTGGATTATCATCCCAACCGGATGGCCAGCGCCCTGGCCACCAGCGGTACGCCCCGGAAGCTGGCGCTGGTGCAGCCGGAATGGGAAGAGGGCTTTGTGCGGGATGAGATGGATGCCGGTACAGCCCGCTTTCTGGAGGAATACAGAGATTACAATGTGTCGCTGGACATCCGGAACTACCCGTCGGGGGACGAGGCGGAATGTCTGCGTTTGCTGAATGAGGCAGTGGAAAACGGCGCACAGGCCGTCGCGCTGTGCGCTTCCGGCACCGAGGAGATCCGGCGGGCGCTGGAACGGCTGTCAGAGCGGGGGGTCCCGGTGGCGACCTTTAACTCCGACGTGCCTGGCGGACGGCGGATCTGCTATGTGGGCGAGGACGGCCATCGGGCCGGACGGGTGGCCGGAGAGATCGCATCCTGCTTTCTGAGCCGTGGTGATGCGTTTCTGGTCATCTATGCCGATCCGAAATATACGGCGCATAAGGCCCGTGTGGACGGGTTTCTGGAGCGGCTGGCGGAGCGGGGGATCCCGGAGGAAAACGGTGTGATCGCCGCCACCCACCGGGATTACCGGAAAACGGCGGAAACGGTGGAAAGTGCATTGGCGGCGCATCCAAATTTGCGGATGGTGTATATGGCGAACCCCAGCGTCCCGGCCTGCGCGGAAGTTCTCCGGAGCCGGGGCCTGGCAGAAAAGGTCCACATCCTTTCCCATGACTGCGGCCCGGAGATCCAGGAGCTGCTGAAAAGCGGCGAGGTGGATTTTACTATCGGGCAGGATCTGGCGTATCAGCCTTATCAGGCGCTGTCTGTGCTTTTTGAGGCATTGATGGGACAGCGGCCTGACCGGGACACCTATGTGACCGCTTGCCCCATTCTCAATTCGGAGAGTATTTGACGGTAAATATGGAAAGAAACGGGGGACTGCGGTCCTCCGCTGTTTCCGGGTAAAACTGTGTACGCACACATATAAACACATAGTAAGGAGCGCATGATGAAAAAGCATCGTTTACCGGCGGCTGTGCTGGCGCTGGCCGCTTTGGGCTTTACGCTGGGTACCTGTGAATTTGTGATCGTGGGTATCCTGCCGGATATTGCGGCGGGGCTGAACGTATCTCTGGCCGCCGTGGGGCGGTTGGTCAGCGTATTTGCCGCCTGCTACGCGGTGGGAACGCCGCTGCTCACGGCCCTGACCGGCCGAATGGACCGCTTCCGCCTGCTGATGGGGCTGATGCTTCTGTTTCTGGGTGTGAATGTCCTGAGTATGCTGGCTCCCGGCGTGACGGTGCTGTATGCCTCCCGTGTAGTGGCGGCGCTGGTGTCCGGGACCCTCACCGCAGTGGCTATGCTGTATGCGAAGGAGGTTTCTTCCCCGGAACAGACGGCCCGGGCCATTTCCGCCGTGTACGCGGGCTTTTCCGTGGCGGCGGTGGCGGGGGTGCCCATCGGTACAGCGGTGTGCCACGCTCTTGGTTGGCGGGCCACCTTTGGCGTGATCCTGGCAATGGGACTGGTGCTGCTGCCGGTGCTGGCCCGGCTGCTGCCCCGGGAGATCGCCGTTCCTCCGGCAGAGGGCGGCCTGCTGAACCAGTTCGCGGTGCTGCGGGACAGTCGCTGCTGGCACTGTGTTTTGATGGTGCTGTTCAGCGCTTCCGCTACCTACACGGTCTACACCTATCTGACACCGACGCTGACCGGTACGCTGGGTCTGCCGGAGACGGCGGTCAGTCCGGTCCTACTGGGGATGGGGCTTTGCAGTGCCGCCAGCAATTTGTTTTCCGGATGCCTTGCGGAAAAAGGCGGTCTGAAGCCCCTGCCGGTGTTCTTTGCCGCGCAGGTTCTGCTGTTTGCCGTGCTGCCTCTGCTGCTGGTGAACCGGTGGCTGGGATTGACAGGGCTGTTTGCCATGGGCCTGCTGATGTATCTGCTGAATACGCCGGTGCAGGTCCATTCTCTGGGATTGGCAGAGGCGGAATACCCGGCGGCAGCCAGCCTCTGCGCGTCGGTGCAGCCGGTGTCCTATAACTTTGGCATCGCCGCAGGCTCCTTTGCGGGCAGTCTGGTGCAGGATGCTTGGGGACTGCGGCTGTTAGGCGTTCCGGCGGCGGTATTTGCTCTGCTGAGCCTGTGGCAGTGCAGAGGATTGCTGCGGTCCATTCAGCGCAGGAAAACCCGCCGGTAAGCACAGACAACAGAACAGATAGGAAAACAACACCATCCGAATGGATGGTGTTGTTGAGACTGTCAATAAAGTGGTAAATCCTCCGCAACGGTAAGGAAGGGTGTGCGCGGGAAACCCAAGAAGGGTGTCTCGCGCCATTAAAATCCTAAGTTTCCAGAACTTTTATAAAGTTCTGGAAACTTGCTCAGCGGGGCGAAAAAATTTTTTCGACACGCTGAACAACACCATCCATCCGGATGGTGTTGTTTTTTTGGACAGATACTTTACGCCCGGCTCCGCTTGGCGGAGCGTACCCGAGCCGGACGGCGCTGGCAGACCTCGGCGGACAGAGGCTGGATGTCCCCGGCGGCCATCAGGGCCTGCCGTGTCAGAAGAGGACCGACCATTTCATAGATCAGCACAGAGAAGAGGGTGATGTTGCGGATCAATCCGCCCTGCTCTCCAAGCTGCATAGCGGTTGTGCACATTCCCAGCGCTACACCTGCCTGAGGCAGCAGGGTGATCCCCAGATATTTACAGATCTCCGGTCCGCATTTCATATATTTGGAGCTGGCAAAGGCACCGATATATTTGCCGGCAGAGCGGAACAGGATGTAGACCAGACCAATGCACACGATGGCCCAATCCGTAAAGACGCCCAACTCCAACTCCGCGCCGCTGATGACGAAGAACAGCGCAAAAAGGGGAGAGGTCCATTTGTCTGCGGCTTTCATCAAATCGGCAGACTGGGGGCAGAGATTGCAGAACACCGTTCCCAGCATCATGCATACCAGAAGAGAGGAAAAACTAATAGTCACCGGCCCAAGGGTAATGTGCGACATGGACAGGGCCACCGTCAGAAAAACGAGGGAAATGGTCATGTTCAGGCGGTTTGTATTGGAATGAAAGAGGACCTCCAGCTTGGTCAGCAGCCAGCCTGCGGCGGCACCCAATGCCAGAGACGCAACGATCTCCAGCAGGGGGTTGAGCAGAATGGAGATCAGATCCAACTCGCCGCTGACCAGCGCTTTGGAAATGCCGAAGCTGACCGCAAACACGATCAGGCCCACTGCGTCATCCAGTGCGACGATGGGCAGAAGGAGATTGGTCACCGGACCCTTTGCTTTATACTGGCGCACCACCATCAGCGTGGCGGCCGGCGCAGTAGCCGTCGCAATGGCGCCCAAGGTAATCGCCTGAGCTGCGGACAGCTTTTCCGGCAGCAGCATGTGGACCGTCAGCAGTGCGGCGTCCACCAGCAGGGTGGCGGTCAAGGCCTGGACAACGCCGATGACGGCAGCCTGGTTGCCCGTGGATTTCAGGTCCTCCAGACGGAACTCATTTCCGATGGAAAAGGCGATAAAGCCCAGCGCGACCTCGGAGACCAGTTGCAGACTGCTTACCGCATCGGCTGAGACCAGCCCCAGACCGGTAATATGCATACTGCCCAGAACATAGGGGCCGATCAGCACACCGGCCACCAGATACGCAGTTACGTCCGGCAATCGCCACAGATTGAATACGCGCGTCATCAGAAGTCCTGCCAGAACCGCAATGGAAACAGATAAGAGTGTAGACATGTGAATGAATCCTTCTCTCCTGCATTTGATTGCATCAGTATACACCTTGATTTTTATAAAATCAATGCAAACGTTTGCAATATTTATAAAATCTTTATATTACATTATATCACTGTTTATGCGTACATAAGGAAATTAAAAAGATAATTTCGCAAATAAAAGACAAAAATGACGATAACGTTTGCGTTGTGGAGACAGCCTCGGAATTTGGCATTTTCACACGAGGGCAAAGTAAAAAAGAGAAGCCCCATGGAATGGGGCTTCTCTGGATCATATGCGGTTGTGGCTGCATTTAGGTACGGCTTGCGTTCAGCCCTTGCGAGGGAAGCCAGCCGTCCTATGGCGGGAGGTTTTAACGGATCATTTCACAATCAGGGTCTGGCCGTCCATCTCCTCCGGTACGGCAAGGCCCATCACATCCAGAATGGTGGGAGCGATGTCCGCCAGACGGCCCTGACGCAGCTCCGAACCGGCGCCGCAGAGGATGAAGGGCACCAAATCGGTGGTGTGGGCGGTCATGGGGGAGCCGTCCTCCTGGGTCATGGTCTCGGCGTTGCCGTGGTCGGCGGTGATCATGGCGATGCCGCCCATTTTCATGGTGGCGTCCACCACCTTGCCCACGCACTCATCCACGGTCTCCACGGCCTTCACCGCCGCGTCAAAGACGCCGGTGTGACCCACCATGTCGCAGTTGGCGAAGTTCAGGATGATGACATCATACGCACCGGATTCGATCCGCTCCACGCACTTGTCGCACACCTCGTAGGCGCTCATCTCCGGCTGGAGATCGTAGGTTGCCACCTTGGGAGAGGGCACCAGCACCCGGTCCTCGCCGGGGAACTGGGTCTCCACGCCGCCGTTGAAGAAGAAGGTCACATGGGCATACTTCTCCGTTTCCGCGATGCGGAGCTGGGTCAGTCCCAGATTGCTGAGATACTCACCCAGACCGTTGCGGACGGCCTGACGGGGGTAGGCCACCTCCACATTGGGCATGGTAGCGTCATACTCCGTGGTGCAGACGAAGGTCACGGGGAAATACTGGCGGGTGAAACCGTCGAACTTCGGGTCCACAAGGGTCCGGGTGATCTCACGGGCCCGGTCAGGGCGATAGTTGAAGAAGATCACACTGTCATTATCGGAGATGGTGCCGTCCCCATCACAGATCACCGGCTCGATGAACTCGTCGGTGACGCCGGCGGCGTAGGCATCCTTCACCGCTGCCACGGGCAGGGGATTGACGTGGGCGCTCTCACCGTAGACCATGGCGTCATAGGCGGCTTCCACACGGTCCCAGCGCTTGTCGCGGTCCATGGCGTAGTAACGGCCCATGAGGGTTGCGATCTTACCCACGCCCAGCTCCCGGCACTTCTCCACCGTCCGGGTCACATAGTCCGCGCCGGAGGTGGGGGAAACGTCCCGTCCATCCAGAAATGCGTGGATGTAGACCCGCTCAAGGCCACGGTCCTTTGCCATCTGCATCAGGGCGAAGAGGTGGTCGATGTGGGAGTGGACGCCGCCGTCGCTGAGCAGACCCATGAGGTGAAGGGCAGAGCGCTTTTCCTTGCAGGCGTCCATGGCGTGAACATAGGCGGGATTCTGGAAGAAATCTCCGTCATCAATGGATTTGCTGATCCGGGGCAGGTCCTGAAACACCACCCGGCCTGCGCCGATGTTGGTGTGGCCCACCTCACTGTTGCCCATCTGGCCTGCAGGCAGACCTACATCCAAACCAGAGGCGGACAGCTCTGTATGGGCATACTCCTGGAAGAACTGATCCAGACGAGGAGTGTTGGCGGCGGCAACGGCGTTGCCCTCCGTCTCGGTCCGGAGACCGAATCCGTCCATAATGATGAGTGTGGTCGGTGTTTTGTTCATAGAAACCTCATTTCGCATAAAGGGGGGGACTGTGTCCCCCCGCTTTTCCGCATTATTCCTGATTGGCCGCGTTGATGATGTCCACGAACTGCTCGGGCTTCAGAGCAGCACCGCCGATGAGGCCGCCGTCGATATCGGGCTGGGCCAGCAGCTCAGCAGCGTTCTTGGGGTTCATGCTGCCGCCATACTGAATGGTGACGCTGCGGGCCACGCGGGCACCGTACAGGCCACGGATGGCAGCACGGATGTTGGAGCAGACCTCGCCGGCCTGCTCGGCAGTGGCGGTCTTGCCGGTGCCGATGGCCCAGATGGGCTCATAGGCGATGATGCAGCGGCGCAGCTTCTCGGCGGGGACACCGTTCAGAGCGCTCTTGACCTGCAGAGCGATCCACTCGTTGGTGATGCCGGTTTCGCGCTGCTCCAGGCTTTCGCCCACGCAAATGATGGGGTTCATGCCGGCGTTCAGCACAGCGTGGACCTTCTTGTTGACAGTCTGGTCAGTCTCGCAGAAATACTGACGGCGCTCGCTGTGACCCACGATGACGTACTTCACGCCCAGATCCTTCAGCATATCGGCGGAAACCTCGCCGGTGTAAGCGCCCTTCTCCTCAAAGTAGACGTTCTCAGCACCCACGGAGATCCGCAGATCCTTGAAAGCCTTCATAGCGGTGGAAATATTGCAGGCGGGGACACAGATCAGGGTGTCGCACCACTTGGCGCGGGGCATGATCTTCTTCAGGTCCTCAGCAAATTTCTTGGTCTCGGTGGCGGTCATGTTCATCTTCCAGTTGCCGGCGATGACAGTCTTACGGTATCTGCGGTTCATAACTCTTTTTTCTCCTTTTGTATCTTTGATAACGATGATCGGACCGTTTCGGAGGGCCGTCAGGGCGGTCCGAAAAAGGCTCAACAACAAAACTTATTATTTTATAGCGAAAACACAGAGATTTGTCAAGTATTTTTGAAAAATTCAACTGTTTTTGCGAAAAAATCGTATGGAAAGCGGCAGAATGCTCTGCCGCTTTGTGGGATCGAACTATGTGGAGATCCTGATTTTGCCGGACAGCGATAGCGGGCAAAGCCCGCTGCGCTGCAATTACTTATCCAGCAGGCAGGCCACGCCGGGAAGCTCCTTGCCCTCCATGAATTCCAGGGAAGCACCGCCACCGGTGGAGATGTGGGTCATCTTGTCAGCATAGCCCAGCTGCTCCACAGCCGCGGCAGAGTCGCCGCCGCCGATGATGGTGATGGCGGAGGTCTTGCTGAGAGCCTCGGCCACAGCCTTGGTGCCCACAGCAAAGGCGGGGAACTCAAACACGCCCATAGGACCGTTCCAGATAACGGTACCGGCATCGGCCACAGCGTCGCAGTACAGCTTCACGGTTTCGGGGCCAATGTCCAGACCCTGCCAGCCGGCGGGGATCTCACCGGACTTGACTACCTTGCTGTTGGCGTCGGGAGAGAAGGCGTCTGCGATCACGGTGTCCACCGGCAGCAGCAGCTTTACGCCCTTGGCCTTGGCCTTTTCCAGCATTTCCAGAGAATAGGCTTCCCAGTCGGCTTCCAGCAGGCTGTCGCCCACCTGACCGCCCTGAGCGGCAGAGAAAGTGTAGGCCATGCCGCCGCCGATGATGATGGTGTCGGCGATCTCCAGCAGATTGTTGATGACGCCAATCTTGGAGGAGACCTTGCTGCCGCCAAGGATAGCCACCAGAGGCCGCTTGGGGTTAGCCAGAGCGCCGCCGATGACTTCCAGCTCCTTCTCGATCAGGAAGCCGGAGACGGCGGGGAGATAAGCCGCCACGCCGGCGGTGGAGGCGTGAGCCCGGTGGACGGCGCCGAAAGCGTCGGACACGTAGACCTCGGCCATGGAAGCCAGCTTTTGTGCGAAGGCGGGATCGTTCTTGGTCTCGCCCTTTTCAAAGCGGGTGTTTTCCAGCAGCAGGACCTGACCGGGCTGCAGGGCCGCAGCCTTAGTCTGGGCATCCTCACCCACAACGTCGCTGGCGAAGATAACTTCCTGTCCCAGCAGCTCTGCCAGACGGGCGGCTACGGGAGCCAGGGTCAGCTTCTTCTGCTCCTTGCTCCAGGCAGCCTCGGTGAGTTCTGCGGGATCCTTACCCTTTTCTGTCTGCTTTTTGACCCATTTGTCAAAATCCGGCTGGGGCTTTCCCAGGTGAGAGCAGGCGATCACCGCCGCGCCCTGATCCAGCAGATACCGAATGGTGGGCAGAGCGGCCACGATGCGCTTGTCACTGGTGATGGCACCGGTCTTTTTGTCCTGAGGGACATTGAAATCGCAGCGGAGAAGGACCTTCTTGCCCTTCACATTGATGTCACGGACGGTCTTTTTCTGGTAATTCATAAGCAAACTCCTATACGATCATTGATTTGCAGTGATTAAGGGGTTTTCGCCATTTCCCCCACACCCAGCAGGCCGGGGAAATCATTTTGCCGCAACGCCTCGTACACGCATACGGCCACCGTGTTGCTGAGGTTCAGGCTCCGGGCCTCATCGATCATGGGCAGACGGATGCAGCGGTCCCGGAAACGCTCTCGGAGATCCAAGGGAAGTCCGGCGGTCTCTTTGCCGAAGAAGATCCAGCTATTCGGGGAGAACCGGGCTTCCTGATAGGACCGGGGGGCTTTTGTGGTGGTCAGCCAGCAGTCCTGCGCGGCCTCCGGATGCTTTTCAAAAAAGTCATCCAGATTTTCGTAGTCAAAGACCTCCACCAGATGCCAGTAGTCCAAACCGGCCCGCCTGACAGCCCGCTCGGAGATGTCAAAGCCCAGCGGCCGGATCAGATGCAGACGGCTGCCGGTGGCGGCGCAGGTACGGGCGATATTGCCGCAATTCTGAGGGATCTCAGGCTCCACCAATACGATATTCAGCACAGATATTCCCTCCTTTTGGCTCGAATGGATACTATTGTAATCCTTTACCGATAGAAATTCAACTGTTTTGTGATGAATTTTGCGATTCTTTGGGCGGTTGAATGGTTTGCGCGGGGGGAGTGGGTATGTATTCTCAAAAAATTGAGGTTTTTTAGTTAATTTGCTGGATTTCCGGTGTCTTTGATAAATTCAAACAGAAAAGGACGAAAGATTTGGAGGAAATTACCTTGAACTTTTTCCGGGAAGGGGTGGATTTCCCTAAAAAGTTTGATATAATGACAGTGATAAGATTCCGGTCGCCATGCGGCCTGACGGACAGGAGGGACTTACCATGGATCACACGTGTCGTGCTGTGTTTATTCTGGAAGAGGATCGCTCTATTCCTGCAGGTCACAAACCGCTGATGCTGGAAGCCATATTGCACCGCCCAATCATGGAGCGGGCCGTTGTGCAATGTTTGGCGGATGGCGTTCAGCGGTTTTTTGTTGTCTGCTCGCCCCGCTTTGCTGAGGAAGCGGCTGCCTGCTTCCCGGAGGGAACGGATGTTGTGATCTCTGAGCAGCATGCCGAGCTTCTGGATTTCCTGGACAATGACGAGGACACCCTGGTCCTCTGCCGCGCGGCTCTGCCTATGGCTCAGGCCGGCCCCGGCTTTGCCTATTCCGCACCCGGACGGGAACTGCGGGAGGTCTGGAAGGACAAGATGACCAACGCTGTATCCGGCGCTTCGCTGGTGTCCGGCTGGCTGCCGATCTTCGGACCGGAGACCATCGCTGAACTGGAACCGGTTTTGGCGAAGATGGAACAAGAATCGTAATTTTGAAATTTTAAACACATAAAATATACAGAAAAGAGAGGAAAATTCCTATGATTTCTCACGGGAAGGACATCAAAGTTTTCTGCGGTAACGCAAACCAGCCTCTGGCGGCTGAGATCTGCCAGATGATGGGCACCAAGCTGGGTGAATCTGAGGTCAAGAGCTTCGCTGACGGCGAGGTCTCCGTCTCCCTGTACGAGACCGTCCGCGGCAGCGACGTGTTCGTAGTCCAGTCCACCTGCAAGCCTGTCAATGACAACCTGATGGAGCTGCTGGTGATGATCGACGCGCTGCGCCGCGCTTCTGCCGGCCGTATCACCGCCGTCATCCCCTATTTCGGCTATGCCCGTCAGGACCGCAAGGCCAAGGCCCGCGATCCCATCTCTGCCAAGCTGGTGGCCAACATGATCACCGCTGCCGGTGCTGACCGTGTGCTGACCATGGACCTCCACGCCTCCCAGATCCAGGGCTTCTTCGACATCCCCGTGGATAACCTGCTGGGCAACCCCATCTTTGTGGATTATTACGCCAAGAAGTTCGGTGACAAGTGCGAGGATATGATGGTGGTCTCTCCCGACGTTGGCTCTGTGGCCCGCGCCCGCGCCTTCGCTCAGAAGCTGCACATGCAGCTGGCTATCGTGGACAAGCGCCGCCAGAAGGCCAACCAGTGCGAGGTCATGAATGTCATTGGCGACGTGAAGGGCAAGGACTGCATCCTCTTTGATGACATGGTGGATACCGCAGGCTCTCTGTGCAACGCTGCCAAGGCCATCGTGGAAGTGGGCGGTGCCAACAAGGTCTACGCCTGCGCCAGCCACGGCGTCCTCTCCGGTCCTGCCATTGACCGTCTGGAGTCCAGCAACATTGAGGAGCTGGCTCTGCTGGATACCATTCCCGCCCATCCCGAAGCGGTCCGGGCACGGATCAAGTATCTGTCCGTGGCTTCCATGTTCTCTGAGGCCATCGAGCGTACCTATCAGGAGGTCTCCATCTCCAAGCTGTTCCGGTAACGATCCGGCCCAAAACCAGCGCATTGAGTGTAATATAAAAAACGGGGAAGCAGACTTGCTTCCCCGTTTCCTTTGGTATATGATACAAGCAAACAAGGAGGAATTCCCTATGATCTTTGAAAAATCCGGCGGGGCGGTGGACTGGCTTATCGTGGGCCTGGGAAACCCTGGCCAGAAGTATGAGCATACCCGCCACAACATGGGCTTTCTCACGGTGGACCTGCTGGCGGAGCAGCTGAACGTGAAGCTCAATAAGGTGAAATTCAAGTCCGCCTACAACATCGTTCGCTTCGGCGGGCAGAAGTGTCTGGTGATGAAGCCGCAGACTTATATGAACCTTTCCGGTGAGGCTGTCCATGAGGCGGTGCAGTTCTATAAGATCCCCGCCGATCATGTGCTGGTGATCTACGATGATGTGTCCCTTCCTGTGGGCAAGCTGCGGGTGCGGCCCACCGGCTCCGCCGGCGGTCACAACGGCATCAAGAACATCATTGCCCATCTGGGGACTCAGGAGTTTCCCCGCATCAAAATCGGCACCGGCGCCCCGTCCGGTGGCGGTGCGGAGATGATCGACTGGGTCATCGGCGTACCCTCTCAGGCGGAGCGGAAGATCCTGGTGGAAAGATTTGAAACTGCCATTAAGGCCGCGGAGGACATCATCGAAAACGGCTGCCAGAAGGCCATGAACGATTATAACTGACCGGCCTGACGGGCATATAATAGCATAGGAAAACAGCGGCACACCCCGGCCACCAAGGCCGGAGTGCGCCCATTTGCGCGTAAAGCATGACTTTTGTCAGGAGGTGTCGGATGGACGCATTTCTGAAGGCCTTACAAACTCTGCCGGAGGTTGCGGAACTCATCAGCCGGGTGGAAAACGGCGGATGCCCCGCTGTCCTTACCGGCACCCAGCCGGTGCAGCGGGCCTGCGTCGGCGCGGCGGTGGCCACCGGAGCCGGACGGCCCATGGTGTTTCTCTGTGCCGACGAGCGGGAGGCCCGTCAACTGGCGGGTGACCTGCAAAGTCTGACCGGCGAGACGCCGGTGACGCTGCTGGCGAGAGAATGGCAGTTCCGGCCCAACGCTGTTTCTTCCCGTGAATGGGAGCGGAGCCGCTTGGCAGCGCTGCACCAGATGGCGGCGGGCAATGCGCCGGTAGTGGTTGCTACGGTGGACGCCCTCTTGGCCCGGACCATGCCGCCCCATCGACTGACAGAGCTGTCCATGACGCTGGAAGTGGGGGGCCGGGCGGACCTGAAGGAACTGACGGACCGCTTGTTACAGGCGGGGTATAGCCGCTGCGATCAGGTGGAGGGCGTGGGCCAGTTCGCTCTGCGGGGCGGTATTTTAGACGTGTTCTCCCCCCTGATGGAGCAGCCGGTGCGGTGCGAGTTTTTCGACGATGAGATCGATTCTCTGGGACTGTTCGACCCCGGTACCCAGCGGCGGACGGAAAATGTATCCGCCGCACTGCTGCTGCCGGCGGCGGAGGTCTTACCGGGACTGACCCCCGACGGGCTTACCCATCTGGCGGAGCAGATCGAAAAGCTGGCCGTCAAGTACGCTAAGAAAGAAAACGGAGAGAAGATCGCCCAGACCCTCCGGGGAGACGCGGAGCGTTTCCGCAGCGGCGCGGAGGTAGGCGGCCTGGACCGCTATCTGAGCCTGATCTACCCGGACGCCGCCGGAGGCGCGGACTACCTGCCGCCGGACGCCGTGGTGTTCCTCTGCGAAGGAGGGCGCGTTGAACAGCGGGTGAAAACCGTGCTGCTTCAGCTCCATCAGGACACGGAGGCCCTTATGGAGGCCGGTCTGATGGTGGGGGACGCGGCGGAGGTCTGTCTTTCCGGGGAGGCGCTGCTCGCACGGCTGGCGGATTTTCCGGTGGTGATGCTGGACGCGCTGCCCACCTCCCGGCACCCGCTAAAGCCCCACGGCCTGCTGGCCATCAACGCCCGGCAGCTCAGCTCCTACGGCGGCAGTCTGGAGACCGCCGTCACGGACTTGGAGCACTACCGGAACACCGGCAGTGCTGTGCTGGTGCTCTGCGGCGGTGAGGTCCGGGCGAAGAACCTGCTGCGGCTCCTGGAGGAGCGGGGAATCCCTGCTGCGCTGGATCTGAAGGGGACCGCTATGCCGAAGCCCGGCGAGCTGCGGATCACCGTGGGAGCACTGTCCGCGGGCTGTGAGTGGCCGGCGCTGAAGCTGGCGGTGCTGACAGAGGGACAGCTAACGGCCCCCACCCAGAAAAAGCTGAAGCTGAAAAAGGATTCCAACCGCCAAAAACTCCAATCCTACACGGATCTGTCCCCCGGCGATCTGGTGGTCCACACCCACCACGGCATCGGCCGCTTCGCGGGCATCCAACGGATGCCTGTGGACGGCGTGGAGAAGGATTATATCAAGATCGATTACGCCGGGGGCGACTGCCTGTATGTGCCTGTGACCCAGTTGGACCTGGTGAGCAAGTACATCGGCGGGGGAGAGGAGCAGGAGCGGACCCGGCTTAACAAGCTGGGCGGAATGGAGTGGGCCAAGCAGAAAACCAAGGCCCGGAAAGCCGCCAAGGATCTGGCGGCGGGACTGACCAAGCTGTACGCCGAGCGGCAGCGCCGTCCCGGCTTTGCCTTCTCACCGGATTCCCCGTGGCAGACGGAGTTTGAAGAGGCGTTCCCCTACGCGGAGACCGGCGACCAGTTACAGGCCATCGCGGACATCAAGAAGGATATGGAGCAGTCCCGGCCCATGGATCGCCTCCTTTGCGGCGATGTGGGCTACGGCAAGACGGAGGTGGCGCTCCGGGCCATTATGAAATGCGTCCTGGACGGCAAGCAGGCGGCAATTTTGGTGCCCACCACCGTTCTGGCCCAGCAGCACTACGCCACCGCCTGCGGCCGGTTCAAGGACTTCCCGGTGAAGATCGAGGTCCTTTCCCGATTCACCACCGCCAAGGAGCAGAAACGCATTTTGGAGGCTGCCCGCACCGGCGGTCTGGACCTGCTGATCGGCACCCACAAGCTCTTGCAGAAAAATATGGAGTTCAAGGATCTGGGGCTGCTGGTCATCGACGAGGAGCAGCGCTTCGGCGTGACCCACAAGGAGCGGCTCAAGGAGATGAGCCGTCAGGTGGATGTGCTGACCCTGTCTGCCACCCCCATCCCCCGGACGCTGAATATGGCCCTCTCCGGTCTGCGGGATATGTCTACCATTGAGGAGCCGCCAGCCGACCGTCAGCCGGTGCAGACTTATGTGCTGGAGCATGACTGGGGGATCCTGGAGGACGCCATGCGGAAGGAATTGGCCCGGGGCGGTCAGATCTACTACCTACACAACCGGGTGGAGACCATTGACCTCACCGCCTCCCGCATCCAGAAACTGCTGGGGCCGGAGGTCCGGGTGGCAGTGGGCCACGGCAAGATGGGCGAGCAGAAACTGTCCGCCGTCATGCAGGCCATGGTGGACGGAGAGGCGGATGTGCTGGTGTGCACCACCATTATTGAGACGGGCATCGACATTCCCAACGTCAATACCCTCATCATGGAGGATGCCGACCGGTTGGGCCTTGCCCAGCTCCACCAGATCCGGGGACGGATCGGACGCAGCACCCGCCGGGCTTACGCCTACCTCACCTACCGGCAGGGGAAGATCTTGCAGGAGACCGCCGCGAAACGGCTGGCGGCCATCCGGGAGTACGTGGAATTCGGCTCCGGCTTTAAGATCGCCATGCGGGATCTGGAGATCCGGGGCGCGGGCAATCTGCTGGGACCGGAGCAGTCCGGCTACCTGATGAGCGTGGGCTATGACCTGTATCTCAAGCTGCTGGAGGAGGCGGTTCTGGAGGAACGGGGCGAGGAAAAGAAGATCGAGACGGAATGTGCCGCCGACCTGACCCTGAACGCCAATATCCCGGAACGGTATGTGGCCTCTCCGGAGCAGCGGATGGATCTCTACCGCCGCATTGCGGCTATCCGCACCAACGACGACGCCTCCGACCTGATGGACGAGATGATTGACCGGTACGGCGAGCCGCCGAAGCCGGTGCTGGCACTGCTGGATGTGGCGTTGCTGCGCTCTGCCGCCGCCAAGGCCGGGGTGTCCGACATCACCCAGAAGAAGGACGCGCTGCGCTTCACCTTGGCGGTGTTCCGTCCGGAGGCGCTGGTGCAGGTGTGCGGATTGACAAAGTACAAATTCCGCCTGACCCTCTCTGCCGGGGAGACGCCTATGCTGACGCTGAAGCTGAAGCCCGGCGCAGATGTGCTGGAAACGGCGCTGGAGCTGGTGGAGGATCTGAAGCTGGCAACACAGGCGCTGGAGAAAGCGTAAAGTCCTGTTTTACCGGGTGGCGCGGTTGCCCAAAAGAAATAGTGAACAAAAAAGAGCTATCTGATCTCACCTGAGATCAGATAGCTCTTGATTCTTAATGATTCGGCTTTTTGAGGGGTGGCTTATTCCCATTCGATGGTGCCGGTGGGCTTGGGAGTCAGATCCCACAGAACACGGTTGACGCCGGAGACCTCGTGAGTGATGCGGTCCACGATGTGCTGCATCATGCCGAAGTCCAGCTGGGCCACCTCGGCGGTGACGGCATCCACGGTGTTGACGGCCCGGATGATGACCGGCCAGTCGAAGGAACGCTTGCCGTTGATGATGCCGGTGGACTTGATGTCGGGCACTACGGTGAAGTACTGCCAGACCTTGCCCTCCAGGCCGTTCTTGGCGAATTCCTCACGGAGGATGGCGTCGGATTCCCGAACGGCCTCCAGACGGTCACGGGTGATGGCGCCGATGCAGCGGACGCCCAGACCGGGGCCGGGGAAGGGCTGACGGTAGACCATGTTGTCGGGCAGCCCCAGCGCCTTGCCTACCACACGGACCTCGTCCTTGTAGAGCAGCTTCACCGGCTCCACCAGCTCAAACTGCAGATCCTCGGGCAGGCCGCCTACGTTGTGGTGGGACTTGATGCCGTCGGATTCCAGAATGTCGGGGTAAATGGTGCCCTGAGCCAGGAAGGAGATGCCCTCCAGCTTCTGAGCCTCCTCAGCGAAAACGTCGATGAACTCCTTGCCGATGATCTTGCGCTTCTGCTCCGGGTCGGAAATGCCGGCCAACTTGTCCAGAAAGCGATCCACAGCGTCCACATAGATGAGGTTGGCGTCCATCTGGTTCTGGAACACCTCGATGACCTGCTCGGGCTCGCCCTTGCGGAGCAGACCGTGGTTCACGTGAACGCAGATGAGCTGCTTGCCGATGGCTTTGATGAGCAGAGCGGCGACTACGGAGCTGTCCACACCGCCGGAGAGGGCCAGCAGGACTTTCTTATCACCGATCTGCTGACGCAGTTCTGCGAGCTGCTGGTCGATAAAGCTCTCTGCCAGAGCGGGGGTGGTGATGCGCTCCATGGTTGCGGGACGAACATTGCTTGACATGGTAGGTTCCTCCTTGTATTTTGAGTTGAATAGATCCTGTTGAAAAAGGGGAGGCAGCGTCATGATGCGCCGCCTCCCGCGGAATGGTGAGGACGATCAGTCGTCGTCCCGGAACACAATGTTGCCGGGCTCGGCGGATTCAATAATGGCCAGAGACTTCAGGTTGACGCCGGCAGCGCGCAGACGGTCGCCGCCGCCCTGGAAGCCCTTTTCCACGGCGCAGCCGATGCCCATCAGGGTGGCGCCGGCGGCGGTCACGATGTCGCACAGACCACGCATGGCTTCACCGTTGGCCATGAAGTCATCAATGATGAGGACCTTATCGTCAGAGGAGAGCCACTCCTTGCTTACCAGCAGGGTGACCTTCTTCTTGTAGGTATAAGAGTAGATGTCGCTCTGATAGAGGCCGCCCTCGATGTTGTCGCTCTTGGCCTTCTTGGCAAAAATCATGGGCTTATGGAAATAGGTGGCCACAGCGGTGGCCAGAGCAATGCCGCTGGCTTCTGCCGTGAGGACCATGGTGACCTCGTCCATATTAAAATACTTGCCGAATTCCTCAGCGATCCGGGTCAGCAGTCCGGTGTCGATACGGTGGTTCAGGAAACCGTCCACCTTGATGATATTGCCGGGCAGAACCTTGCCCTCTTTTACGATCCGCTCCTTCAGCTCCTGCATTTGGTGCTCCCCCTTTGTGCTTTCTATTTATATAATCGTTTTTTTAAGTAGAGACTGCCTTTATTATCCCGGATTTCTACTGCTTTTGCAACTGTTTTTCCCCACAAAAACTATTGCCGGGAAGTTGGTGACTTTGTGAAAATGCGTGCCGTAAACGGACAAAAAGTCGTGAAAAGCCGCACCGTGGAAAAACACGGCGCGGCTTCCCTTATTTTTCAGCCAGACGGTCAGCGACGGTCTTGAGCCAATCACCCTGGAAATCCTCGATGCTGCCGGCGTCCGTCAGGGATGCCAGAGCGGGATCGATGGGCATTTCCGCCAGAAGAGGCAGGTTGTGCGCGGCAGCGGCTTGAGCCGTTTTGCCCTCGCCGAAGAGGTAGATCTTCTTGCCACAGTCCGGGCAGGCCACATAGCTCATGTTTTCCACCAGACCCACGATGGGGACATTCATCATCTCCGCCATCTTGACAGCCTTTTCTACCACCATGCCCACCAAATCTTGGGGGGAGGCCACGATGATGATGCCGTCCAGCGGGATGGACTGGAACACGGACAGGGACACGTCGCCGGTTCCGGGAGGCATATCCACAAACAGATAGTCGCAGTTCCACAGAACATCCGTCCAGAACTGCTGGACCACGCCGGAAATGACGGGACCGCGCCAGATCACGGGGTCAGTCTCATTCTCCAGCAGGAGGTTGATGGACATGACCTGAATACCGGTCTTGGATTCCGAGGGGATCAGGGCGTTTTCCGTGCCCATGGCCCGGTCATGGATGCCGAAGGCCTTGGGGATGGAGGGGCCGGTGATATCAGCGTCCAGAATACCGACCTGATAGCCCCGGCGGCGCATGGTAACAGCCAGTTGGCTGGTGACCATGGACTTGCCTACGCCGCCCTTACCGGATACGATACCATAGACCTTGCCCACATGGGCGTCGGCATGGTGGGCCTTCAGCAGGGACTGAGGCTCCCGGGAAGCACAGCTCTCCCCGCAGCTGGAGCAGTCGTGCGTACATTCACTCATAAGCTTGAATCTCCTTTTTCTATTTCAAATCTCACTATAAATAATAGTATGACCGGAATGATCAGAACTATCTTATACCCATTCCGGTCAGTTCGTCAACACCTTGATCATAAATGAGACCGTCGATAAAGCGGTAAATTCACTGCAACGGTAAGGAAGGGTATGTGCGGGAAACCCAAGAAGGGTGTCCTGCGCCATTGAAATCCCAGGTTTTCAAAACTTTTATAAAGCTCTGAAAGTTTGTTCAGTGAGGCGAAAAGACTTTTTCGACACGCTGAATAAATAACCGCTTGTCACAGACGCTGAACGGCCACTTCCAGGTCTCCGGCAAAGAAATCGGCCTCCCGACTGTGGCAGGTGAACAGGAGGATCTGCCGATGGGCTGCTGCCTGCTTCAGCCACCGGAGGGCGGCGGCGCAGCGCTCGTCGTCGAAATTGGTGAGAGCGTCATCCAGAATGATGGGGATGGACTTTTCCGATGGCAGCACCAGCTCGCAGATAGCCAGCCGGGCGGAGAGGTAGAGCTGATCCGCGGCCCCGGCGGACAAAAGCTGGATGTCCCGGTCAATGGGGTCCCCGGCGGGGCGGGCGGTGAGGTGAAAGCTCCGGTTCAGGGCGGCGGCGGTGTAGTGTCCCTCTGTCAGCTCATGGAAGATCTCCGCCGTCCGGCGGCTGAGCTGGGGGGAAAATCGGTTTTGCAGGACGGTGTTGGCATCGGTCAAAGTATCCATGGCCAGACGCAGGGCGTCATATTCCTCCTGAAGCTGACCGGTCTGGCTTTGCAGAGATTCGGCGAAAGCCCGCAGCCCGTCAGGATCCTCCATAGCGTGAAGCTGACCGGTCAGACAGTCGGTGGCGGAACGGGCGGCGGCCAACTGGACCTGCGCCTGTGCCAGCGCATCCGCGACGGTTTCCCGACTGCGAAGAGGAGGAGTTGATTCCATATCACAGCTGTCCGGGATGCCTTGCTGAACCAGAAGATCCAGACGGACCTGAGCTTCTCTGGCGGCGGTCTGGGCCTCGGACAGTGCCTTACGGCGCTGGGCGGCCTGCCGCAGGACCTGATCGGCGGTGGGGATGTCAAAGGCGGCGGGGGCAAAGCGCCGGACCTCCAACAAAATTGCCTGTTCGTTGGTGGTCAGGGTATTGTAGTAAGCGTCGGCGGTGGCGGATTTGGTGTTCAGGTCCGCCTGCGCGGCGTCCCGGACCTCCACGGCGGCGGTATAGGCATCCGCAAAGGCAGTAATCTCGTTGGTATCCGTGGTGCCGAACCGCTTCATGAGGGCGATATTGCACAGCTTTTTTAAAGCGTGCTGTCGGTACTGGCAGGAAATATAGGTGCCGGCTGCTGCCACAACGGCTGCCGCCAGTGCGGGAAGGGCCCAGGGCACCAACTGAAAGAGGGGCAGAGAAAGGACGGACAACTGCGAGTACAGCAGGGCAAAGATGCCGCCTGCCGCCGCAAGAAACAAAAAGAAAATCGCCAGCTCGCGAAAAGCGATAGGGCCGGGGACCCGGTCGGATGAAGTGCCTTGGGCTTCCTTCCGGGCACTCTCCGCCGTCTGACCGGCAAAGGGGCTGTCATTGACGTTCTTTTCCGCCCGGAGGAGGGCTTTCATGGCCTCGTCCCGATCAGTGCGGGCTTTCTCTACGTTCTTACGGACAGTTTCCAGATTGACGATGGCGCCCCGCAGCCGTCCGATGGTCTCCATGTCCGGGACCCGGTCTTCCTCCAACTGCTGGGTCAGGCTATGGACCCGCTGGGCGGCGGTGTCGGCGGCATCGGTCAGCGCCGCTAACTGGCGTCGCTTTTGCGCGGCCTCCCACCGGTCATACTGGGCCAATTCATCGGAGAGGGCCTGCGCATCGGACTCCAACGCCTGAGAACGTTCCAGAGCGTCTGCGAGCTGCTGCTGAAGCTGAACGGAGGAGTCTAACTGCTGCTGGACCTCCGCAAGCTCCCCCTCCAAGGCCGGGAGCTGGCCGCTCTTATTGAAACGGCGGCGGTTCAACTGCTTTTTCAAAGCGTCATAGGCCTCTGTATAAGAGGTATCCTCGTCGCCGGAGGAAATGAGGGACGCTACGCGGCGCTCCAGCCCGGCGTCCTGCGTGATGGCCAGTCCGCTTTGGCGGATGAAGGCGCTGCGCTCAAAGACCTCCCGACTGACGTCCAGCAGAGTCTCGCCGCAATTCGCCCCGGTCAATCCCTCTACCGGGGAGGCGGTGCCGGTGTAGACAGCTTGGAAGTCCGCCATAGGGGCGGTCTGCCGCCGGGTGGTCCGGGTGATGGTGAGGTCGGCGCCGTCAGCGTGACATTCCAGCCGTCCGGACATGGAGCCGCCGTCCCACGGGGCGTAGCGGTTTTTGTCGGCGATGAAACCTGCCTTGTCCCGTTCGCGGCTGTTGATGCCGTAGAGCATGGCAGTCAGAAAGGCACACCAGGTGGATTTTCCGGTTTCATTGGGGGCTTCTATGATATTAAGACCATCCTGGAGCTGCAAGGTCTCATTCCGTAGCCGTCCGAAGACGGCGGACATACGTTGAATCAGCACAGTGATACCTCCGCAGAGCATATATAATATGGTGTCAGTATAGCATATCGGGGCTGTTTTGCACAGATTATTTTCGACACTGTTAAGGCGATAGTAAGGGATAAGAAATACTAATAATTAAAATCAAAAAAACTTGGAAAAAACCGTTGACAAACGGAGAAGTATCTGGTATTCTAACTAAGCTGTTTGACGGCGATGAAGTGAATGAGTCGGGTGCTTGAAGATCTGAAAAGATCTGAAAGAAAAATCTGAAAAAGATTTGAAAAAAGTACTTGACAAATGAAACTGAGCCTGATATAATAGTGACTGTTCCGCTTGAGGGACGTGCACCTTGTAAATTAAACAACGTGAGAAAAGAAAGCACCAGCGGAGCGAGCTTTTCACGAGGCTCGCGACGAAGTTGTGGGTGAATAGGCCGTAGTCAATTCGGCTGAAAGCAGCAACTATAAAAGAGAAATAAATGAAGTCATGATAAATGACTCTATGATAGATTTAAGCGGCTACGGTCGTTTAGATACCATATTATAGAGAGTTTGATCCTGGCTCAGGACGAACGCTGGCGGCGTGCTTAACACATGCAAGTCGAACGGAGCACCCTTGATTGAGGTTTCGGCCAAATGATAGGAATGCTTAGTGGCGGACTGGTGAGTAACGCGTGAGGAACCTGCCTTTCAGAGGGGGACAACAGTTGGAAACGACTGCTAATACCGCATGACACATAGAGATCGCATGGTCTTTATGTCAAAGATTTATCGCTGAAAGATGGCCTCGCGTCTGATTAGCTAGTTGGTGAGGTAACGGCCCACCAAGGCGACGATCAGTAGCCGGACTGAGAGGTTGACCGGCCACATTGGGACTGAGATACGGCCCAGACTCCTACGGGAGGCAGCAGTGGGGAATATTGGGCAATGGGCGCAAG
>ENA-USUG01001132-USUG01001132.1-human-gut-metagenome-genome-assembly--contig:-NODE-1132-length-45881-cov-7.264322_pt1 | contig 45881 bp, 36 predicted proteins | sample MGYA00250059_ERZ773394 | MGnify/ENA primary metagenome ERZ773394 (study PRJEB29103, sample SAMN06111957) | human gut metagenome | biome: human gut; feature: ankylosing spondylitis patient; material... | reverse complement strand
TAACACGTTGCCGTGTGGCAATAAGACCTTGTTGTTTCCAATGGTTCAAAGATACTAATTTGAAAGCAAATCACAACACAAATTGAAGCGTGGTTCACCGAAATGTGTTGTTTCCAATGGTTCAAAGATACTAATTTGAAAGCAAATCACAACGTACCGTCAAACGGTGTATCCTGATAATTGTTGTTTCCAATGGTTCAAAGATACTAATTTGAAAGCAAATCACAACAGACCTGTCTAACTGATTGATATCAATTAAGTTGTTTCCAATGGTTCAAAGATACTAATTTGAAAGCAAATCACAACTAACACGTTGCCGTGTGGCAATAAGACCTTGTTGTTTCCAATGGTTCAAAGATACTAATTTGAAAGCAAATCACAACCCAATAGATAACACTAGGGCTTGCATTAAAGTTGTTTCCAATGGTTCAAAGATACTAATTTGAAAGTAAATCACAACAAGTCGCTCAATTTCTTCGCTTCGGATGTTGCTGTTTCCAATGGTTCAAAGATACTAATTTGAAAGCGAATCACAACTAATCTTCGCCATTCCGCGCATGGGGCGAGGCGTTGTTTCCAATAATTCAAAGATACTAATTTGAAAGCAAATTACAACACATTCGTCAATAAGTTCACGAAGTAGTTCGCTGTTTCCAATGTCCCAAAAATATTCATCCAAAAGCAAACTATAGCATACTAAGCTTTCATTTTATTTATGTAAGTTCTTCCTAACGCTTCAAAAGCTCTAATTAAAAGATCTGTATTAATACAATTCCAATCCGAATTCCTCTTTCAGTTTCAATAGCTCGGGATTCTTTTGACTCATCATCTGGAAACGTTCCACTCTGCTGTAAGCACGGATATTCTCAGTCGGGGCACTTACGCGGACGGTCATTGTTATCTTCCGGTTATGTAACTTATTTCGCAAATGGTCTTGTATCTGCGGGATAAGAGGAGTCATTATTTTCTCTACAAGTTCGTTGTCCACAGCGACCTCAAAAGTCGTATCGTTCAGTAACTTTGGTTTCATGTTCATCATTCGCCCGGCAGTTGCTTTCTCTTCTACCGGAAGTTGGTTGGCATACTCGCGCCAGTAATAATCCAAATCCTTTTCGTTGAAAATGAAATCTTCCGCTATTTCGGTCTGTACCGGTTTAACGGTTGCTGTTTGCTGTTGTTGTACCTCTCTGCTTGCCGGATGTTTGATAGATACGCCAAGACTGCCCGCCTTGAATACGGGAATCTTTTTCTCTTCACTCTGTTGTGGAATAGGATTTTGCCGTATCGGTGGAGTATTGGTCGGCTGGGCTTGAGGTGCTACACCTTGCTGCACAGTTTGTGACTGTACAGATGAAGTTGATGCAACTGGAGTTCTTGCCGATTGTTGTGCCTGGACAGATGGTTGGGCTTGTGCCGGCTGAGCCTGAGCACTTTGCTTATTGAATATGGGTTTTATAGCTTGTTCAGGGCTACGCCCATGAGCTGTGTCGTCTGCATCCGCCGTCAGTTGTGCCACCTGAATCAGGATTATTTCTACTAGCAGACGTTTGTTTTTGCTGGCACGGTAGTTCAGGTCGCAGTCGTTGCAAAGTTTCATTGCCTTGTAAAGAAACTGTGGCGGGCATTTTTGTGCTTGCTGTTGGTAGCGTTCACGTATGCTTGCGCCCACTTCCAGTAGTGGAAGGGTGGAAGCATCTTTACTGACAAGCAGGTCACGGAAATGAGATGAAAGTCCTGTAATAAAGTGACTTCCGTCGAATCCTTTATTTAATATATCGTTGAAGATAAGCAGGGATTCGCTGATCTTATTATCCAGCAGGCAGTCTGTCAGGCGGAAATAGTATTCATAGTCCAATACATTCAGGTTGTCGATAACATTCTTGTACTGTATGTTTCCTCCTGTGAAGCTGACTACTTGGTCAAAGATGGACAATGCGTCGCGCATACCGCCGTCTGCTTTCTGGGCAATGACATTCAGTGCTTCCGGTTCTGCGGTAATACCTTCCTTTTGTGCCACATATTGTAGGTGCTCCACTGTATCGTTGACCGTAATGCGGTTGAAATCGTATATTTGGCAACGGGAGAGGATAGTAGGCAATATCTTATGCTTCTCGGTAGTAGCGAGAATGAATATGGCATGATGGGGAGGTTCTTCCAGTGTTTTCAGGAATGCATTGAAAGCTGCCTGCGAAAGCATGTGCACCTCATCGATAATATATACTTTATATTTCCCTATCTGTGGCGGGATACGCACTTGTTCTATCAGTGAACGAATGTCCTCTACCGAGTTATTGGATGCCGCATCCAGTTCATGTATGTTGTATGAGCGTTGTTCGTTGAAGGCCCGGCAAGATTCGCATTCGTTGCATGCTTCTCCGTCTGCCGTAGGATTCATACAGTTGATGGTCTTGGCAAAGATACGTGCGCAAGTGGTTTTCCCCACACCTCGCGGTCCGCAAAACAGATAGGCGTGAGCCAGTTTCTGACCTGCTATCGCATTTTTGAGTGTCGTAGTCAATGCCTTTTGTCCTACAACGGAGTCGAAAGTTGAAGGACGGTATTTTCGTGCCGATACAATATAATTCTCCATAATAAGGGATATTCTGCTGTTTTTTCTGTTTTTGCAAATGTACATTAAAAGAATGAAGAATGAAGAATGAAGAATGAAGATTTTAAATAAAATAGTTATCTTTGTCCCGTATTCAATTATCAATCAGCCATGAGTAGGTTACTAAGCGTCTGGAATTTTATCCGCAGGAATAAATACTATATTACCATCGGATTGTTTATCGCCATTATCGGTTTTCTCGATGAAAACAGTCTGCTTCGCCGCGCTAAGAATAAACGTGAGATTATGCGTCTGGAGGCGGAGATCCGTAAATATCAGGCTGAATACGAAGAAAGTACGAAACGTTTGAATGAATTAATGGCAAATCCTGCGGCAATGGAGAAGGTGGCTCGTGAGAAGTACCTGATGAAGAAGCCGAATGAGGATATATATGTATTTGAAGAAGAATGAAACAATATCAATCGATGATTTTTGGAGCCGGAGCGATTCTGGCATTGTTGGGAGCGGCGGTTATGATTACAGGTTGGGAGTATGCTCCTTATATATATTGTGTAGGAGCGTTGCTTATCGCTTATGTACAGCTGACCAACGGCTATAAAGGAGATAATGTCACTATCAAAAGATTACGTAAACAGCAGGTATTCGGTGCGGTATTGTTATTGCTTACCGGCTTGTTCATGTTTACCACGCAGCATAACGAATGGGTTGTTTGCCTGACTGTCGCTGCCGTTCTTGAATTGTATACCGCTTACCGCATTCCTTATCTGGAAGAAAAAGATAAATAGTTTCTTATGATGGACGATATGCCTGATTCCCTTCAAGTCAGAGAGATTGAATTAAGCAACGGATTTACGGTTTGGTTGAATGAAGACCACAACCAGCCTAAAGTATTCGGTGCGGTAGTTGTCAAAGCCGGAGCTAAGGATTGTCCAGATACGGGTATAGCCCATTATTTTGAACACATGATGTTCAAGGGGACGGACAAGATAGGGACTACGGATTATGAAGCGGAAAAGGAAATACTGGATGCCATCGCCGATAAATATGATGAACTGGCAGCGTGTAAGGATGAAAAGCTTCGTCCGGAGTTGCAGAAGGAAATCAACCGGTTAAGTATCCGTGCTGCCGAATATGCCATACCCAATGAATTCGACAAGCTTACTTCCATGTTTGGCGGCAGTCAGCTCAATGCCGGAACTTCTTATGATTATACCGTCTATTTCAATGTCTTTTCTCCGCAATACTTCGCTCATTGGGCGGAGCTGAACAGTGAACGCTTGCTGAATCCTGTATTCCGCCTCTTTCAAAGTGAACTGGAAACGGTTTACGAAGAGAAGAATATGTATAGCGATATGATGGGAATGTTGGCAATGGAGCGTTTGACTCACCGGTATTTTTCACCGCATCCGTATGCCTATCCGATAATAGGCAGCACAGAGAACCTGAAGAATCCGCAACTGACACGTATGCGCAGATTCTTTGAAGATTATTATGTGGCATCCAATATGGGATTGATTCTGAGCGGTGACTTCCATGCGGAAGAGGTGATTCCTATCTTGGAAAAGACCTTCTCGCGCATCCGTAGCGGTAAAGCACCGGTAAGCCCGTCTGTTGTGTTGCCGGATTTTAGGGGCAAGGAAAAGGTAAAGGTGAAACTTCCCGTGCCTTTTGTCAAGATGATGGCGCTCGGATTCCGTGGTGTGCCTGCCAATCATAAAGATAAGGTAGCCATTAATATTGCGATGGCACTGCTTAATAATGAGAACGGGACGGGATATCTTGACCAGCTTTCGGTTAATCATAAGATAATGGCGGCGATGTCCATGAATCAGGGACTGAATGAAGCCGGTATCCTGGCGGTGGCTATTGTGCCTAAACTCATGTTCCAGTCATACGCTTCGGCGGAGAAGTTGGTATGGCGCGAGATAAACCGTGTGAAAAAAGGAGATTTCACGGATGAGGCTTTTTGCAGCTTGAAGCTGGAGCAACGGAGGAATTATGAGTTGGCACTGGAAGACATCAATGCCCGTGCCAAGATGATGATGACACTCTATTCGCAAGGAAAGAGTTGGAAAGAATATCAGGAAGAGATGAGCGGGATAGATGCCTTGACGAAAGAGGACGTGGTGAAGGTGGCGTGCAAGTATTTCACGGATAATTATCTGTATGCCACGAAGAAAACGGGCAATTACCCGAAAAACAATCTTCCCAAACCTGATTTTGAACCGATAGTACCCCGCAACGGTGATGCGGTATCCGAATATGCGCAGAAGCTGAAGGAACTTCCGGTGAAAGAGGTGTCACCACGTTTTGTCGACTTTGCCAAAAATGTAAAGAAAGTGACCTTGGCTCCTTTGGCAACGCTTTATCTTACACCGAATCCGGTGAATAAGATTTTCACACTGAGGCTTTCTTATCATGTAGGCTTTATAGAATATCCCGCCTTGGTACAATTGAATGCTTATCTGCCTTTCTTGGGCACGGATACCATGCCGTTTAAGGAATTTCGCAATAAGCTGCAATATCTGGGCAGTGTACTCGAGTATGACGTGGAGGAACATAAATTCCATATAAAACTATCCGGCTTTGATGAACATTTTGCCGAGTCCGTCCGTCTGCTGGGGCTGTTCATGCAACACGTCGAGGCGGACGACAAGCAGTTGAAGCAGTTGGTGAATGAAGAAAAAGTAGCGGCAAAATCATTCTTCAAATCCAGTGAAGATGTGGCGGAAGCCTTGTTTCAGAAAGTGAAGTTCGGGAACGGATCTTCCAAGCTCACCAAACTTTCACTGAAGGAAGTGAAACACCTGAAAGGTAAGGAGTTGCTGGAGCTGTTTGATAAAGTGAAGCATACGGAATGTGTTATGCATTATTGCGGCACGTTGGGTGAGAGTGAAGTGGTGGATACGGTCGGGGAGTGGATGAATCCGGATGAGATTACTTTGCCAGCCTCCAACCGCTTACGCGATTTGCAGGTGTATGACCGCCCGAAAGTTTATTTCTTCCATGACGGAAAAGTATCCCAAAGTATTATTTACGGGTATATCTGCGGCGATACGTTGAAAGACGAGCGTACACGCCATACTTCCAAACTGTTTTCCGGCTATTTCGGTGGAGATATGTCTTCTCTGATGTTTCAGGAAATCAGGGAATTTCGTTCGTTTGCCTATCGTGTGAGGGCAGAATATGAATTACCTTTCCGGCGTTGTCCCGACAAATCCGGCTGCTTCGTAACCATGTTGTCCACGCAGAGTGACAAGACGACGGATGCGCTTGAGGTGCTGGATGCTTTAATAAAGGATATGCCCCTGAAACCCGAAAAGATTCCGGCCGTACGTCAGGCGTTGGTAAACAATGTCAATAACAATTTCCCGTCTTTCAGGGAGCTGTCGGCACGGGTTTCCCAGTGGGAAGAAGACGGTCTGGCTTCTGACCCGAATGAAACTTACCTGCATAGTCTTTTGGCGACGGATATGGAAGATGTCGATGCTTTCTATCATTCTCAGGTTCAGGGACGCCCGATGGTCTATGCCATTGTAGGAAATGAAAAGAGCATTGATATGAATAAACTCTCGGCCTTTGGAGAGATTATCAAAGTAAAGAAGGAAGATATCTACAGATAAGCGGAAAGCATCCTTAACAAACTTATTTATTAGTGAATGTTCAGGTACTTATTAGCTCGTTTTCACGGGTTAACAAGCGCTTTTGTGCTGACTCATTGTCTGTCTCACAACAGGTGCATTAGCTATTGCACATATTGTGAGATAGCTAACGCACCTGTTGTGGAATAGCTATTCCACCTGTTGTGAGACAACTACTTGATAAAGGATATTGTATTAGTTATCCCCAATGTTTAGACTACTTTGCAGGGAGGCGACAGATAGTTTCGTTCGTTTTTGAAACCGGTTGTTCTTCTATGAAATAAAAAAGGCTTACCGTGTGATGGCAAGCCTTTCAGATGAAATATGTGAATAAGATTATTTCTTGCTGGCAGCAGAAGATGGATTATATCTTTTGTTCAAACCTTCTACAATTTCGTTGGTGATGTTGTATGCGGGATCGGCATAAAGCAGATTGTCAAAACCGGTATTGCTTAAAATAAGGCTGTACCCTTTGTCCTTATTATATATTTTAAGGAAAGAGTTGATAGAATCGCGAAGTTGCAGACCGTTCTTCTGGTTTTCGGCAGCCAGTTCATTCGTCAGTCGGTTTTGCAATTCCTGCAAGTCTTGTTGCTTCTTTATCAGTCTGGCATTCTCTTGTTCGGCACGTTCGCGGGTTGCGAATGCGTTGTTTTCGAGTTTACGTTGGAATTCTTTTGCATCAGCTTCCAGTTCGCGACCTTTTTGGTTGAGTGTAGCGCGGATGTTTTCTTCCTTTTTCATCATCATCTCATTCAGGTCATTCCAGTAATTGTATTTGGTCAGTAGTGTGTCTATTTCAACATACGCTATTTTTAATGTACAAGTTCCGGTTTTACCTTCAGGAACATTAGCCGTTTCCGGCTCGCCTTTCTTGTTATTGCACTGTGCAAACAAGAGTATAACAGTCAAAGCCAAAATTCCATTGAAGATGTTAGTCATTCGTTTCATAATAAATATTCGATATAGTTTTTAATTAATTTATTTCCTTATCCGTCTTCCCTTTTTCTCTTTCCGGAACAGCCAGTTTACTTTCTTTTCTCGCTTCCCTGTCTTGAGACTGCACACATCCGATACCTTTTTCCCGTAAAGCCTTACTTCCGCTTACATGCGTATTAGGAAACTTTTTCTTCTTGGTGAAAAAGATATTAACGCCTAATAATGCTATACAAATAGCAACTATTAACAAAGTTATGAGGATAGTGTCAAGCATTTCTGTTATTTTTGCGATGCAAAGATAGACTTTTGCAAGGACTATGCCTTCTCTTTTTAGATAAAAATTGAAAACAGGGTTCTAGTATAGGAATTAATTAACTAAATTTAGCGCCTCATAAATGGAAGTGTTAAATTATAAATAGGAATAAATTATGGATAGAACAGAATTAAAACCGGCTTCCGTTTTTCATTATTTTGATGAGATTTGTCAGGTTCCGCGTCCTTCCAAGAAGGAAGAAAAGATTATTGAGTATCTGAAAGCCTTCGGAAAGAAGCATAATTTAGAAACGAAATTTGATGAGGTAGGGAATGTCTTGATTAAGAAACCTGCAACAAAAGGAAAAGAACATTTGCAGACAGTTGTGCTACAGTCTCATGTCGATATGGTTTGTGAGAAGAACAGTGATGTACAGCATGACTTCCTGAAAGATCCGATACAAACTTATATAGATGGTGAATGGCTGCGTGCAAAAGGTACTACCTTAGGTGCGGACAATGGCATCGGTGTGGCTACGGAGCTGGCTATACTTGCTGCCGATGATATTGAGCACGGACCGATAGAATGTCTTTTCACGATTGATGAAGAAACCGGGCTGACGGGTGCTTTCGCTTTGAAAGAGGGCTTCATGAACGGTGATATTCTTCTTAATCTGGACTCGGAGGATGAAGGCGAGCTGTTTATCGGTTGTGCCGGAGGTATCGATACGGTGGCCGAGTTTGAATATAAGAAAGTAGCCGCACCACAGGATTATTTCTTTTTCCGTGTGGACGTGAAGGGGCTCACAGGAGGACATTCCGGTGATGATATCAATAAAATGCGTGCAAATGCGAATAAGGTTTTGGTTCGCTATCTGACACGTATTTCTAAGAAGATGGATATGTATTTGTGTGAGATCAATGGAGGAAATCTTCGCAATGCCATTCCTCGTGAGGCGTATGCGGTATGTGCCGTACCTATGCCTGAGAAAGAAAATGTCCGTATTGAATTGAATATTTTTGCTGCCGAGGTAGAAGATGAATATGCTGTGACCGAACCGAATATGAAGTTGCTCTTAGAATCGGAAACTCCTCGTAAAGAAGCAATAGACCGTGATACGACCACTCGTTTACTAAAGGCTTTGACGGCTGTTCATCATGGAATATACGCTATGAGTCAGGACATTGAGGGATTGGTGGAGACCTCTTCCAATCTTGCTTCTATAAAAATGGTAGAAGGCAATACCATACGTATAGCAACCAGCCAGCGTAGTTCCATCCTTTCTTCCCGTGACGATATGGCGAATACGGTAGGTGCTGTTTTTGAATTGGCAGGAGCTACGATTACCGTAGGAGAAGGTTATCCGGGTTGGAAACCGAATCCGTCTTCTGCTATTCTGAAAGTAGCAGTCGAGGCATACAAGCGTTTGTTTGGAGTAGAGCCGAAAGTAAAGGCTATTCATGCGGGATTGGAGTGCGGTTTGTTCCTTGAGAAGTATCCTTCTTTGGATATGGTTTCATTCGGACCGACTCTTCGCGGCGTGCACTCTCCTGATGAGCGTATGCTGATACCGACAGTGGATAAGTTCTGGAGACATTTGCTTGAGGTTCTGGCAAATATTCCGGAGAAGAAATAATAATAGAAAAAGATTCTCGTTATATTTAGGCACGGATTATACGTAATTCGTGCCTAAATAATATCTTTATAATCATCCGAATGAACAGACATATATATATAATAGGTGGAGTCTTGCTGGTAATGCTCAGTCATTTCTTTATGAGCTGTAATGACGATAAGTATTCTGTAGACCCTGCTTATAGGCTTTCTTTTTCTACCGATACGGTTTCTTTCGATACGGTTTTTACTACGATTGGTTCTGCTACATTCCATCTGAAAGTATATAACCGGAACGATAAAGGTGTAAATGTAAACTCTGTCCGTTTGGCAAGTGGAGGTAGCTCCGGATTTATGATAAATGTGCCGGATGGCTATGGAGATGCTTCGGCGATAGAGATTCCCAAGAACGATAGTTTGTATATCTTTATAGAGGTAAAGGTCGATCCTCAGAATCGGGACAATCCTATACTGATAAAAGATTCGTTGATATTCCAGTTGGCTAGTGGCGTACAACAAGACGTTAAGTTATTGGCTTATGGTCAGGACATTTTGATAATGAAAGGTAAGGTTATTGATAAAGATACGACTTTGACGGCTTACCGTCCCATACTTGTCTATGATAGTCTTCGGGTCAACGAAGGTATGAAACTGACGATGGAAGCGGGTACCCGTCTCTATTTTCATAATAAAATAAATTGTCTGGTTTACGGTTCTGTTATTGCCAATGGCACAAAGGAGAATCCGGTGGTCTTGCGTGGTGACCGTCTGGATAAGATGAAAGAGCTGGATTTGCCTTATGACCGTGTTTCAGGGCAATGGGGGGGAGTGCGTTTCTTTGAGCAAAGCTATGATAACTATTTGAACTATGTGGATATTCATGGAGGACAATACGGTATCCAATGTGATTCTTCGGATGTGGAACGAACAAAATTGGTGCTTGAGAACTCTGTTGTACATAATGTGAAAGGTAATGCTCTGGATTTGATATCTAGTAAAGCATTGGTCGGCAATAGTCAGATTACGAATGCCGGAGGTTATTGTGTATCTGTCTTGGGTGGGGAAGTAGAGTTTATCCACTGTACGATTGCTAATTTTTACAGTTGGGATATAAGGAAAGGAACGGCTGTATTTTTAGGAAACAGTGAGCACATGCCGCTGACAAATGCGATGTTTAGAAATTGTTTGATAACAGGCTCCATGTCCGATGAAATGAGCGGAGGGCGAACAAAGGATGAATCTATTCCTTTTAATTACGAATTCTCTTACTCTCTGGTAAATACGAAATTGGATGAAAAGAGTCCGGGCTATCAGGAAGAGCTGTCATATTATCCTAATACGATTTGGGATGAGAAAGAAGACGATAAAGGAAAATCTCTAGCTAAAGATAAGAACTTCCTCTATATAGGGAAAGAGGACTTCGACTATGATTTCAGGATAGACTCTTTATCGGCTGCGGTGAATTTGGGTGCACCTGAATATGCAAAACAATATCCTTTAGACCGGAACGGGCGTGATCGTTTGAATGACGGTGGTCCGGATGTCGGGTGTTATGAATGGATGCCCGGAGATAAACGACGGGAATGAAGTCGTTTATCTTATTAGCTTTTCTTGTAACATCCGTTACTGTGTTTGCGCAAGAACCTTTCCGGGTAATGTTTTATAACGTGGAGAACCTGTTTGATTGCCGGCATGATAGTTTGAAAAGCGATTATGAATTTCTGCCTGCTTCTGTTCGTGGGTGGCATCTTGGACGTTATAAGAAAAAGATTAATCACATAGGAAAAGTAATCGCTGCGGTGGGCGAATGGAATCCTCCTGCACTGATTGGGCTTTGTGAAGTGGAGAATGAAAAGGTTATGGATGACCTGGTGAAGTATTCTCCTTTGAAAGAATATGAGTATAGATATGTAATGACAGATTCGCCGGATGAACGTGGCATTGATGTTGCTTTGTTGTGGCAGCGTGGGAGCTTTAAACTTTTAAGTTATCATTCCATTCGTCTTTCTTTTAAGGAAAAGGATAGAAGGCCTACCCGTGATATATTGCATGTTACAGGATTGGTCTCCTCTGGTGATTCTTTGGATGTTTTTGTTTGCCACATGCCGTCCCGTTATGGTGGTGAGAAAGAGAGTGAACCTGCAAGACTTTACGCCGCTTCCATATTAAAATCGACAGTAGATAGTATTTGCTTTGTTCGTACCAATCCTAATATCTTGATTATGGGGGATTTCAATGACTATCCTGAAAATGCTTCGATAGCAAATATATTGGGGGCAAAATCTCCGGCTAGTCCGATTGATCCCGATCTTTTGTATAATCTGATGGCGGATAAGGGAGATAAGCTGGGCACTTATAATTATCAGGGAGAGTGGGGGATACTTGATCAGTTAATTGTTTTGGGTTCATTACTCATGCCGGGGAATAAGATGCATACATCCAATGAGAAAGCTCGTATCTGTGATTTTCCTTTTCTTTTGGAAGATGATTCCAAGTATGGGGGACGGAAGCCTTTTCGTACTTATTATGGGATGAAATATATAGGAGGTTTCAGTGACCATTTGCCTGTGATGGTAGATTTTGAAATATCCGAATGATTTTAAGAGGTTAAATATGATTTGTTAATACTTGACTTCTAGAATCTTACTGTGCTTACTCTTAAATTCTTAAAAAAATACCTCTAAAAGATTTGTGTACTTCAAAACAACTCCCTATATTTGCACCGCATTTGAGAGATAATGCGGGTAAAGGAAGTTTGGGTGAGTGGCTGAAACCACCAGTTTGCTAAACTGACGTACGGGTAACTGTACCGGGGGTTCGAATCCCCCAGCTTCCGCTGAACTACTTTGAATCCTACAAGTCATTGATTTGTAGGATTTTTTGTTTAAGTACAATTATAAAGTCCGTAAGAAGTCTTCCAATGACGTTTCTTGTTCTACTTCCATCTTCTTTCTCATACGGTAGCGTGCCATATTTATTGTCTCGGGAAGTACGGATAGCATCGATGCTATTTGTTTGGAACTCATTCCGATTCGGATATAGGCGCATAAGTGTAGTTCATTTTCGGAGAGAGTAGGGTATTTATTTTTTAGTGCGGTAAAAAAGTCCGGATGAACTTTCTCAAAATGGATTTTAAAGAATTGCCATTCATCGTCGGATGCCAAATGATTTTTTATATCTTTGGTAAGGCTATTTTTGTATTTGGGAGGTAATATTCCTTCACTTCCTAGGGCCTCAATCTCTTTCATCAGTTTCTTTAATGTCTGGTTTTTCTCTGCTATGATTAAAGTGTTGGAAGTGAGTTTGCGATTCTTTAAATCTATTTCCATCTGGAAACGCTCGTTTTGCAGCGTCTCGGTTTTAAGGTGTTCGCTTAATTCCCTGTTTTCCGTTTCTTTTAGTTGCTGATTGATTTTTCCTTTTTTATAGAGTAGCCAGAATATATAACAAAGCAATAAAGACAGGGTAGTCAGTGACATCGTTATTAGGAATGACATCTTTCTATGCCATGAGGTTTTTTCTCTGGCTTGTTTTAGTTCAGATTCGTATTTCTCAATGGCATAGCGTCCTTCGATTTTGTTTATTTCAATAATCTTATTATTTCCTGCTAATGAGTCTTTACAAAGATTATGATATTTCAAATAATAATAGGCGCTGTCTGATTGATTTAAGCAATCATAACAATCAGAAAGTCCCTGTAGGATATTAGCGGTAATATATGCATCGTTGTTTTTCTTCAGATAATTGTATGCTTTTTGATAAAAATATAGGGCGCTGTCATGTTTATTGTCATATCGGAGGTAATAACCTCCCAGATTAACTGAGGTATACATTAAATAGTATTCATTCTTTAATTGTTCTGCCATTTGGTAGGCTTTCTGTGCATATTTCTTGTGCATTTCTTTCGTCATTTCCATACAATCTGTGGAAACGATGACGCTTATAAGAAATAGTGTGTCATTTTGAACTATATCTTCTTTTAAAAGATTATTCAGTATCTCGATAGCCTTCTCATGTTTACCTTGTTGGGACAAGACATTGGCAATATTTAATTCGTTTTTAATGGCTTGTATTTCATGATTTCCTTTTATAAAAGCTTCTTTAGCCTTTTGGAGGTAGATTAACGGCTCTTGATATTCTTCTAATCCATTCAATATGTATCCGATGTTGATACATGTTTTACCTAGGAACAGGTAATCTTCGATCTCATTGAAATAATCTTCTAACTTTTTGTTGAGTAAATATGCCTGTAAATATTTGCCGTGACTTATCTGTATGTTGCTATAATTGAAAAGTATTCTTGCATAATCATATTTGTATTGGATAGTGTCTACTTTTTCTAGTGCTTCTTTAATCAAAGTTTCGGCAGAGTCTTTGTCGTTTTTCAACTGAATCCAAGATTCCCAGTATAAAGTGCGGGCTAATAAATTATCGTTTTTCTTTTGCTGCGCTATCCGATACATTTTATTCACTATGGGATAATATTGTGACGGGGTATCATCGGAACGCATCGCTTCTTCTAATTGAATGTTTAGACTGTCGAAACCGGGACTAATAGCTTTCCATTGGAGGTTATTCCCTCCAAAAGTATAAAATTGACAGATAAATAAGGCTAGAATAGACAAATAGTAATTTTTCATATAACAAAGGTATAAAAAAAGAGAGATGTAGAGTGCTTGTCTATCCGGTTTTTTTGTGAGAGTAGGCATTTAAGCCTATTTTTGCGTATATCGATAATTAAAAAAATAGAGTTATGAGAAAAGGATTACTATTTACTTTATGTATGTTTGGTTTCACATTAGTGAATGCCCAACATTTAAATTCAGACTTTTCGCTAAAGAATTTACCGGTAACAGCTGCGTCTGACGAGAACCAATTACGTTGTGACAGTATTGTGGCTAAAACTCCGGATGGCAAGAGTTATGATAAGATTATGAATGAATTTGATGCCGATGGAAATTTGATTGGCAGAACTCGAGTAATTTGGGATGATTTCTCCGAAACATGGATACCTGATTACCGTTATGTTTATGAATATGATGCGAATAAGAATGTGACATTACAAATGTCTTTGTCATGGAGTCAATCTTTAAAAGATTGGGTGTATCAGGAAAAGCAGGTGAGCGCATATAATGAATTGAATAAAATCCTTTCTATGGATGGATATGTCTGGGGGGGCAGTGATTGGATACCTTCTTTTCAAGGTAGGGCAACGTATGATGAACGGGGAAATCAGCTGACAGATGTAACTTTCATGTGGGATAGTGAAAGTTCTAAATGGATGTCTGTAGTCAAAAATGAGTGGGAATATAATGATAGAAACCAGATAACAATGGCTGCATTTTATGCTAATGTAAGTGGAACTGATCAATTTTCCCCTAGTTTTAAGACGGACTATACGTTTGATGCGAACGGAAATATGACGGAAAGATATATGCAGGATTGGGATATTGATTTGCAAAAGTATACAGGCACAACAAAAGAAACATTTGTTTTTGATGAGGCTGGTAATGAAACTAATTATGTCTTTTTTACTAAGAATTATGATACGGGTGAGTTACTTGAAACAGCGAAGCACGAAAAGTCTTATGATTCCCGTGGGAATATGCTTCAAAAATTATTCTATAATAAAGATACGGATAATAGTTGGGTTTTAAGAAACAAGGAAGAATATACTTATAATGAGATGGATAGTGTTCTACAGAAAATAACTTATTCTGCTGATTTTATGACAAAAGAACTTGTTACCGATTTTAAAAATGAGTATCAGTATGATGCGAATGGAAACCGAACATTGAATATTAATTATTATTGGGATGCAATGAGCGGTAGCTGGTCGAATTCTTCTAAAAATGAGTGGAGCTATAACACGAATAGTAAGTTAATTGCAGAAAGAAGGTATTCCTATGTAATAACAGATTTTGAATTAATGACAGGTGATTGGAGAGAGGATTATAAAGCTGATTATGATTATGATATTTATGGAAATAGAATATCTACGGCTATTATGGTTTTCGATGTAATGCAGAATTTCTGGTATGGACAATCTAAATCTGAAAACAGATATGATGAATATGGCAATCTTTTAGAAGAAAAAGTGTATCAATGGTTAGACTCGGCAGAGGATTGGAAATTAGTTGGTAGTATTGTTTATTGTTACTCAGCTCCTCCGACAGGTATTACCGACATGGAAATATCTTCATCAGAAGTTACGGTTCGTGATGGAGTGATTGAGATCTCTTGTCAGGAACAGACTGCAATAAGGATTTATAATGTTGATGGTAGACTGATTTCACAGAATCAGACTTCGGTTTCTGTTCGTCCGGGTTATTATATTATTGTTGTGGGCGACCGGAAGTACAAGGTTGTATGTCCTTCTGCTTTTTAGCTGATTTCACTGCCGGGACTAAGTGCCCGGCATTTTCTTACTTTTAAGCACCTTGATGTTTTTTTAAAACATCAGGACGATTGGTTACAAACGTACGGTCCTTTGTTTGCAAACTTCTATCGTTTGTAAACAAAGGACCGTATGCTGAAAATCAGTTTATATTTTGTTTTTACTGATTCGTAATTCATGTTTGACGTATCTTCGAATGGCCCTGTATCTAGGATGGATTGCATGTAATGGTCGGATAGAGTTTTCGTTTATCCAGAATAGGAAAAGACAAAATAAACTAACGATGGTAAGCCACCCATACAGTTCTTTCATGGAAACCATCAAAGCCTGCTGTTGTAATGTGCCATAGAGTTCTCCTGTAGATAATTGATTGGCCAAAGGGTTTACGTGGTCTAATGTCGCTCCCAGTTGGATCGTATTCTTCTTGACTGTCACGTTTAGTAAATGCCCCAATATTGAATTACCTATTGCTCCTCCTAGTCCGGCACTTACAAAACCTTGGATGGAAACGGCTTGAAAGAAATATTCAAAAGGTACACGGGATAAAGCGGTAATAAAACAAATGGCAATGATTACATAACCGAAACTACGTAAGAAAATAGGGAATATCAGAGTTTCTTTCGGTAGATTATAATCAATCGTGAAATATAAAATCATCAAATAACCTGTAATTGCCATAAATGCTATGACTGTCATAGTTCTATAACACCATTTATGGATTGCAAATGTATGATAGGTAAATACACTGCCGACAATAGTTCCCAAAACGATTACCCAATTGAGAGAAATGATATTTAGTGAATCATAACCAAGGATAGATTCCATATAAATATGTTCGAATAGATGTGCCGGAGCCAGTAAGGTATCAATGAGTATATATAACAAAAAAGTTGTATATACTACTTTGAAACGCCAAGTTGCCAGCGCAAAAAACGGATGGCGTATGAAAGAGGATCTCCATATATTTAATAGCAGCATTATGATAGCTGCAATGGTTGTTGCTTGTATATAACCGGAGTGATACCAGTCATAGTGCTCTCCATATACAGATATAAATATGATACATAATGCAATTGCTGCCCACATCATAGCACCTAACCAATCGATTCCCCATAATGGGAGTTTACGCATGGAACGGTAATTCCGAAACAACAGCATTGTAGCCAGCATTACAATGAGCAATAGACCTATTATCAACCAATGCATATATTCCCATTTAGTCCAAAACGCAGTATATACAGTTATTAATCCGGATAATTGGATACATGTTTGCACCAGTAAGTAGATGTAACAGAAGAATATGGATAAATCTCGTTTAGGCGTTATCCATAATTGGATGGTTGAATTACATTCAAATGTGCCCCACATCCTGAAGATCCCGGCAATAAAACAAGTGATGACGAGTAAGGGAATACTACGGGTGTACATACATATCAGGTTACAAATGATTATGGCTATACAACAGGTCATTAAAGATGTTTTGGAGGAAAACCGGAATTTTAGCCGGAACATAATGTTGAATGTTAATGCCATACCAACCATGGAGGCATACCCTGCCATCATGATATCTTCTTGCATTAAAGCTAGAGAGCCGACCATTTCGCTGACTGCGGCTAAATATATTCCTCCTGAGAATTGAAAGACAATAACAAATAAGATGATAATCCACGGTCTGATTCCTTTCGGTACGAAATCTCGGATGGCAGGAATTGAAAAAGGAGTTATTTCATGCATAAATTAATAGTTTACTACACATTCTACATTCATACCGGCACGTAAACGTTTCATATCTTCCGGTTTATTTGTATCCGAGAATTCAATGCGAACAGGAATTCGTTGTTCTACTTTTACAAAATTGCCTGCGGAATTATCTTGTGGAATAAGCGAGAAACTAGCTCCTGTAGCTTGTGATACGGACTTTACATAACCTTTGAAGATGATGTTTGGTATAGCGTCGACTTCAATATCTACTTCATTTCCTTCTTGAATATTGGATGTTTGTGTCTCTTTATAATTGGCAACAATCCATTTATCATTATCGTCTACCAAATCGACAAGCGTTTGTCCGGGCTGTATCAGTTGTCCTTCCTGTATTTCTTTTCTACCGGTTTTTCCATTGCACGGAGCGATGATTACGGTATAGGAGAGATTCAGTCCGGCTATTTTTAAAGCAGCTTCGGCAAGTTTTATATTTGCTTCTGTTTGTTCCAAACGTTGAGTCTGCTCCTGTTTAACAAGAGATGTTGATTTCTTCTGGCGTACAAGAAGCTCATATCTGGCTTTGGAGGCTTCATAATTAGTTTTTATAGCATCATATTGTTGCTTGGTGACGGCGTCTTTTTCCAATAGGTTCTTATAACGATTATATTCGCGTTCGGAATTATCAAGACGTATTTTAGCTTCCTGTACCCCGGCATCAGATACGGAAATATTATTTTGAGTGGTGTTGATAGTCGAGGTCATGACTGTTTTGCCGGATAATGCGTTTTGATAGTCGGCTTCGGCTTGAGCCAATCTGAAACGGAATTCAGAATCTTCGATGAGTGCCAAAGTATCTCCTTTTGATACATTTTGATATTCTGTAAAATATATCTTTTTTATAAATCCCTGTACACGGCTATTGATTGGAACTATATGCTGGCGCACTTGTGCATTGTCGGTGAATTCTACGTTACCTAAATGAATGAAGTGCGAGCAAACCCATACAATGGCTGTTGCTAATGCTATGATAACAATGATATTAAATGCGAGTTTCTTATTTCTTTTATTCATGATGATCTGTTTTATAATGTTCCTGAAATATATAGAAGTTTGTAATAATTGTAGATGATGTTGATTTGTGCATTGACTAATTGTACCTCTGCTGTCAGTTTGGAATTGCTGGCGTCAAGCATATCGGTAATCAGTGCCATATCATTTTTATATCGATCCCGGATAACTGTATAGTTTTGATTTGCTAACTCCACGCTTTTTTGTTGTGTATTTAGTTCTACATAAGTTTCCAGATATTTGATATGATCTGCTTTGACGGCTAGTTCAATTTGTTCTTTGGTATCTTCGTATTGTTCGACATTTCGTTGGATGGAGAATTTACTCCGGCTGACTGCTTTATTCGTTTTGTACAATGAAGAGATATTATACTTCAAACCGACTCCGACATACCAGTAATTGAAATTCTTATTGATAGGTGGTACCTCGATAATAATCGGACCATCGAACTTATTTCCGGCGAATAAAGCCAGCTTCGGTATCCGTTCCGATCTGATTATTTTATCCTGATATTTACTCATTTGCACGGCTAAAGATGCTTGTCTTAAAGTAGGAGAACTTGTAATGGTCGTTGTAATCCAACTTTCTTCATTATTTATAGGTAGTACCCGTGACAAAATAGTAGTATCAGGTGTCAGCATTATATTATTGGACAATCCTAGAGTTGTGGTCAGATGATTATTTAAGATTGTTATCGTATTTTGTATTTGTGTATGGGTAAGTTCAAGATTGGATAAAAGGAGTTCATATCTCGTTATATCGTTTTTCAGAACAATACCTTCACTTCCTTTTGCCTGAAGTTCTTTTAATACCTGTTTAGTTTGCTCTATATTCTTTTCATATACTTTGAGCATATTTTGTTGCTTAAATAGGTCCAGATAATATCCAACTAAGAGAAAGCGTACTTTATTACGGTTATCTTCCAGGCTTAGAACGGCATTTTCTTCTTGTAATTTGGCTATTGCTATCCCATTGGAGACAGCTCCACCTGTATAAATAACTTGCGATGCTTCTATCGCGAAGTTATTGCCGAAATGGGGCATTGGGGCATTGGTGCCATTAGAAAAATCCCGGTCTGTCATGAAACCATCTCCTATATAACTAAATGACAGTGCAACATCGATTTCCGGTAAACGGGCATTTTTAGCTACTTTTACACCTTTGCTCGCCTCATTTATTCCTGTAGCGAACGGACGCAATGATTTGGAGTTTTGGTCGGCAAGTGAAAATATGTCATTGATAGACATAACCTGCCTGACCACTTCTTGGGCATATATACCCGTAGTGCATAATGACGTGTAAAACGACATTATGAACAAAGTGAATTTGCTCATACGTTATTAATATTTAATGAATTTGAACTACGAAAAGATTTTTAAGTATGAAGAATACTTAATCGGAGTTTTCTCTTCCCCATTGATGGAAGAGTGATAGTTTGGTTAGCACACCATTAAAAAAATATGAATACGGCTTTTGATTTTGCTTTTTCATTTATTGCATGGAACTTTATGCTCCATTCGGGTGCGAAGTTACAAAAAAAGATGTGATTAATAAAATAGGAGATAGAAATAAAATTTGTATTAGTGGCGTAAATTGAATGCATAACTACCTACTATTGCAAAAGTGTTGCGGGAACTTGTAAGTAAAGATAATCCGGATTCTTTTATTTGGGATGATGTGTTAGGTGCTAACGTTTAATGGGGTTATTGGATTTTTCTTGTATATTAAATATGTCTTTGTAGATAACGAGAAAGAAGATACTTTGGAACTTTACTTTCGTGAAGTATTTGAAACTATCTTCTTTCTTTATCTGTTTAAATTTGTAACATTTTAACGTTCGCATCCTTGTTGCCTTATTATTTTTGCTTATCTTTGCAGCGCAAAAATAGCTTGGTGGATTCGTCTAACGGTTAGGACGCATGCCTCTCACGCATGAAATACGAGTTCGATTCTCGTATCCACTACAAGAAATGAAAATTAAATTTTAGATATAGACAGAGGTTCTGCATCTTAATTTTACTGCTTCTATATTTTATATGTTTTATACCCCCTAGTTTATTTTTGTCGCGGAGCTCATTATCAATACTTTATCTTTTAAAAAGCCTCAAAAAAGAAAACTTGTGACATTAATCTCCCTTATGAGCGTTGAAAATTTGTCGCGCTTTTTGCATGGGAATGCACTACATCTTTATGTATGACACACTACGTCTTTATCCTTGATGCACTACGTCTTTTGGAACATGCCTATAAAGGAATACGGTTAGGCATAGGGACGAAAAATGATACTACTAGTGAAGACAACCTTTAATGGTATTGATGCTTGAAACAAGATATGCAGGCTTTCTAAAAAATAAGAATGATTAAAAAACAATAGTCGACCGTATGCTGAACAACAGGCGTCCTAAACCAATAAGGAGATGCCCCCAATAGATAAATGCATGGTTTTATACGAAAGCCAATTTACATTTATTCCCGACAATTATCGGTGAGTCTAATTATATTTTTTCAGGTAAAGATATGAATTTGCGAAATGATAAATTGGAACTAGGAACATTTCATTAAATTTGTTTGTTTATTATATGAGATAGAATATCCTTATACATTCTCCTTAATTCGTATTATTATGACTAGAAATGAATCAGTTCCGGTAGAAAAGGGTAGCAAGCAGGCACCCGAAAAGTTTTTTATTAAGATTACTGCAGATGGTCCGTATTTAATTTATGGAAATCCGCCTATTGATCAGGAGATTATACTACCAAATGAAGAAGGTTCTTCATGGGTGTATCAAAAAGGTAAAAGTTTTGATAATTCTGAGAATCCGGTGCATTTATGCAGATGTGGTTATTCAAAGCATAAACCTTTTTGTGACGGCTCGCACACACATGCCGATTGGGATTCTGCTGAAACAAGTTCGAAACATCCTTTGTTGGAGGGTGCAGAACAGTTTGAAGGGCCGACCATGATACTTGCCGATAATGAGAAATATTGTGCTTTTGCTCGTTTCTGTGATGCCTACGGAAGAATATGGAATCTTGTTCAAACAGCGGAAAGTGAGGAGGAACGTAAACTAGTTCGGCATGAAGTCGGTCACTGTCCGGCTGGCAGATTGGTCTTGTGGGATAAAGAAACGCAAAAGGTTTTTGAACCACCTTTTGATCCTTCCATCGGTATTATAGAAGATCCGGGAATAAAAGTGAGCGGACCCATTTGGGTAAAAGGTGGAATCCGTATTGAGGGAGCTGATGGGAAAAGTTATGAGATTAGGAACAGGGTTACTCTATGTCGTTGCGGACAATCATCTAATAAACCTTTCTGTGACGGTACGCATGCGAGTATGCATTTTCATGACGGACTGCCTTTAGAGAAGGGGAAGGGAGAATGGTAGCATTTGTTTTTGTGTGATAAGTAAAAAGATAGATATTTATTTGATTAAGGAGACTGATTCGAAAATAGATTCAGTCTCTTTTTTATTTTATGTTTGGAAAAGTCGTATATTTGGCAAATGTTAAAACAGTGGTTTACATGGAAACAAACAAATCTATCGCAAAAAGGATAATAGAATCATATTCATTATCATTCAATAATGAGATAACATCTCGGTTGGCTGATATTGTGTATTCGCGAGAATTGGGTAGGGGAGAGCTATTTCTTGATGAAGGCCAGGTAAGTAAAAGCATGGGATATGTGGAAAAGGGAATTGTACGTCAGTTCTATTATAAAAATGGTAAGGATTTGACGGAGCACTTTTCTTCGGAAAACAGATTGTTTATTTGTATTGAAAGTTTTTTGAAACAAGAACCTACCCGTTTGATGGCGGAGGCTTTAGAACCGGCATTAGTGTGGGGTATTCCGCATGATGCTTTTTTTCAACTGGTATCCGATAGTCCGGAAATGGCATTGCTTTATCGCAAGATGTTGGAACATTCGCTGATTGAATCTCAGGTTAAGGCTGATATGTTTCGTTTTGAAACGGCTCATGACCGTTATGAGAAGTTTTTAAAGTTGTTTCCTGAGCCGGCAAAAAGGGCTCCTTTAATACATATTGCTTCTTTCTTACAAATGACTCCGGAGACATTGAGTCGTGTTCGTGCCGGTTTACTTTGATTTTTTGATATATGTCAAGCTCTCTTTTGAGGATAAAACTTACTTTTGTGATGCGATAGAGTTAAGTTTTAGTTTTCATAGGTAGATGTTTGATTTTGAAGTTAAGAGGCAACGTTTTAGCGTTGTCTTTTTTCTTTTGCTATTGAAAATGGTAGCTCATGCCAAGGCGGGTTTCGAATGTGCGATAGCTGATGTCTTTATAGGCTGAATAATGAGTTTGTCTCAAATAGTAGTTTGCTTCGACGTTCGCTTTTATATGTTTTGTAATATTAAGTTTAATTGTTGGATTAATGACTGTAAGCATCGTGTTTCCTTTGTCTCCTTGTGCATTTAAGTAGAGGGGATCTATGTGCTCAAGATCCTTTCCTTCATATCCTTTCCATGTGAAAAGGTGGAAATGGTGCAGATTCAGAATAAAATCACCATAGCGCCCGAAATCAATCTTAGTTCTGTTTTTGATACTGAATCCACTTCCCATATTATAGTTCCGGTCGATTACATTGTAATAATCAGTGAGACTTCCACCCAATAAAATACCGTTTACGAATACTCCTTGTTCTACTTTCACGAAGTTGTTAACCACTGGAAATTTATAGATCATGCCTGGACCGAAACTGGCGGCTTCTGATATTTTAAAAGGGATTTTGCTGGTATTGTCAATTACGGCTTCCGAATCGAAATAATTGAAATGTTGAAAAATTCCGAATAGCATTTCCATTCCGGTAGTAGTTTTAAGAGGTTTTCCCCACAACTTAGCCATAAGATTTACTTCGCTGATGATAGGTTGGTTTCCTGTAATGTTGAATAATGCGTCCAGCATAAAATGATCGTATGGAGCTGTTTCTTCCTTACTGAATGCATCTCCATAATTTAAATTCATTTCTATATAAGCAGTATGTTCCCCTTTAAATAAGAAATTGTCATCGGCAAGATAACGATCTCCTGTTCCGATAGAAAAGTCAACGGGAAGCCTTTCGAAGTTATGATATTTATAATGTGTCGTTTTATGCTTCCACATATATCTCCGGTAATGAGTCGGTTAAATCCTCTGACCGGTGAAGTTACGAATCCTACAACTTCTCTCCATGCGCGACTGAATCCGTACTTCGAATCGTCCAATACCAATAAAGACATACGGTTAGTGACTTCTCCCAATGCAATACCGCTGATGGTGGTTGCTATCAAATCATTAATGGCAGGCGGTTCTATTTCAGCAAAAAATTCCCAAGTTAAACTACCTGCAAATGAATAGGGTGCCGATTGCCAGAAATTCAGGCCATTGCTTCTTGCTGTATTAAAATATAAACTTCCGTGATATGGATGTGCAAATAAGTTGGTGGAAAATTGATCGTTATCCCAAACAAAACCGGTCTTAAAATTTCTTTTTATTGTCTTAAAGTTTATTCGAGCAAAATCTTCGTTCATGGCAAAGCGGTCAAATCCCCATACGAGTACATTCAAACCGATTGTTTCAAAGCCTGCGCGCCATGGATGTTTCTTTATTTGATAAGTGCTGTCATTATATACATAAGCAGAAGCGGGCAATTGAGCGTTCAATTCTATTACCGTGGATAGTATGATGATAAAACAACATAGTATCTTTCTCATAGATTGAGTCTTTTATTAGAACAGCACAATACCGAATTCAATGATGGGTTTCTTCTCATACATTTTGTTTTTATCATAATAACGGGTAACTCCGTAACCTCCTGAGGCGAAAAGACCGAATTTCTTTGTAAAATGATATTCCAAGTTAACCCGTGCCTGAAGTGAATACATTCGTTCCGGAGTATTGTCGTCTTTGTTTTCAAAGTTCTCAATATGATAATAGCCTAAATCACCGCTAAGGCGGAGGTTCTTTACGATTTCCCAATGAAGTCCGGCGCGGTAAAAGAGTGCTCCTGAAAATTTGTCGTCAAGATGTAGATAGGGAGTTCCCATGCCAAGCATCGTATATGTCAATTTGTTCTGGAAGCGGACAGCGGCATTAAACTTTGCTGCATTTCCACCATATACTAACATTTGTATCCGAGTTTTTGGGTTGACATTAACGAGACCGATTTTAATGGTAGATGTGTCTTTACTATGATTAATGAGTCCTATTTGTACCCCTTTTACTTCTCCACCACAGATATTCAGTAAGCCTATTTGTGTTCCTTTCACTTTCGTTGCATAGTTTCCCAAACCGATTTGTGCTCCTCCCATTCCTTGCATACAAATATTGGCTAGTGGGGCTATTTGTACTCCCTTATCCATCTTCATTGCGATGTTTACCGCTGCACAGGTTTGCAGACCGGTCATTTCTGCTGCAACAATGTTACTGACACCGGCTATCTGTAGGCCTTTTAAGTTGACACTTACATTGCCCAATGCAGAGATTTGAGCCCCTATCGCATCATTTCCGCTAACATTTAATAAGGAGGAAATTTGTACTCCTTTTAAATCACGGGCATTTACATTCATTAATCCGGAAACAGCAAGACCTTTTTTATCTCTTCCCGAGATCCCTGCCAGTCCTGTTATTGATATTCCTTTTGTATCTTCACCTGCTACATTTATTAATCCTCCCAATACCAATCCTTGCATAGATTTACCCGTAACGTTTAACCCTCCGGTAAATATTAGTCCATTAGCGTTATTTCCTGTAAGGTTGATTAATCCGGATGTTGCTATTCCATTCGTATTGTAACCGTTAATGTTTGTAATACCTGCCAATTGAACACCGTTCATCGTTTGTCCGGCTATATTTGCCAAACCGGAAATCTGCGCACCGCTTACTTTTGTCTTTGCTGTACTTGATATCAAATTTATACCTACTCCTTTTACTTGGTATATATTTGTTAGTAGCCCTAGGTTAAAATAAGCTGTTTTAGTAGAATCATTGATAGATTTCCCTATATTTAATGATACGTTCGGAGATTTGCGCTTTTTCTTTGGTTGCGCTGAAGCTGGTAAACTTAATGTAATACAGAATAGTATTAGAGTGATATTTTGAAAATTTAGTCTCATACAGATCCTTTATTTAACAATGAGAGTACAATATTAGCTATTTTTACTCAATTCTTCCGCAATATTTGTAATTAATGGTTCGCGTTAAATAAGATTTTGTTTAGTTAACAATATAGAGGGGTATACAAAAACAATCGCCTCTACATGATAATAGTCATATAGAGGCGAACAATGTATGTTTTTGATTTTATCCTTTAGCTTCCTGATATAAGAAACGTTTAATGCTCTTTTTAGGAGTCTTTTCAAACTCTTCCGGATAAATCTTTATTTTGGCTATTTGCGAATAAGCCGGAAGTTCACCATTTAACGCAACACGGTTTTCTTCCATAGTTCGTTCTATGTCTTCATTAGTCAGTCCGTGAGCAAATGCATCGTCAAAGTCCGGATATATTAATCCTACCAGCTTTTCATTCTGCTGTACAACAATACTTTCTGCCACGTAAGGCATATTATTAAGTTTATCCTCAATCTCTTCAGGGTAAATATTCTGTCCGGATGCTCCAAGCAGCATATTCTTACTTCTGCCTTTTATGGTAATGTTACCTTCTTCATCTATTATACCGAGGTCTCCGGTATGCATCCATCCATCTTTGTCAATAACTTGTTCGGTAGCTTCTTCATTTTTGTAGTAGCCTAGCATTACATTAGGGCCTTTGCATACTATTTCACCGACAATGCTTTGAGGATCGGGGGACAGAACTTTAACTTCCATTCTTGGAGCTGCTTTTCCACATGAATACGGTTTAAAACGTTTCCAATCTTCGTAAGCAAGGATCGGACCGCATTCAGTCATTCCATAACCTACGGTGTAGGGGAAGTCTATCATTTTGAGGAACGTCTCTACATCATGGTTGAATGCTGCTCCGCCGACAATAATTACTTCAAAGTTACCTCCGAAGCTATTAATAATCTGTTCGCGTATAGTTGATTTGATTTTATCATTGACAATCGGAACCTTTAATAACAGTTTCATTGCCGGAGTCTCCAACTTTGGCAACACATTCTTCTTGATTATTTTCTCAATGATTAATGGAACTGATATAATAAGGTTGGGTTTGATTTCAGCGAAAGCCTGGAAGATAATCTTTGGACTCGGCATACGTGTCAGGAAGTATATATGGCAACCAGCAGAGAACTCATACAAGAATTCGAAAGCCATTCCATACATGTGTGCCATTGGCAACATGGAGACTAATTTATCTCCGGGTTTCATGGATAGCACTTCAAATGCGAACTTAGTATTTGACCAAAGGCTGCTATAAGGAAGCATTACTCCTTTGGAATAGCTGGTTGTTCCCGATGTGTAGTTTATTACAGCGAGTTCTCTCGGTTGGTCTTTGTGGTAATTGATGTGTTCTGTGCGGAAATTCTTTGGATATTTCTGTCCGAACAGTTCATTCAAGTGTTCACGGGCATGAGTTAGCTTTTCAGAGCGCGACACCAATAAGGTGAAGTCATTCATTAAAATAACCCCTTCCAATAACGGCATTGCTGATTCATTCAGGTTTTCCCAAACCACATCACCAACAAAAAGTAATTTGGCTTCCGAGTGATTTACTATATTATGAACGTTGTCTGCTTTAAATTCGTGAAGGATTGGAACGGCAACCGCTCCGTAGGTTAATATGGCAAGAAAAGTAACTCCCCAATGGGAACTATTGCGACCGCAAATAGCTATTTTATCTCCTTTTTTAATTCCACTTTCTTCAAAGATAATATGAACTTTTTCAATTTTTCTAGCGACATCTTTGTATTGAAGAGTTGCACCTTTGTAATCGGTTAATGCATCTAAATCCCAATTATTTTTGATACTTTCTTCAATGTAAGCAATAAAACTTTGTTCCATGGTTTTTGCACATTCGTTTTTAGATTGTGCAAATATATACCTTTACCTTTACTTTGCAAATAAAAAGGAAGAGAAAATGCCATCAATAGCATTTTTTCTTCCTTAGTATTATGATCAGTTAATTTAAAGATTATTTGCCCGAAACTACTACTTTGACGGATTGATTACCTATTCGAACAATATAAATTCCATTTGCTGCAGTAATATGGTTTTCTCCGTTTTCTGTAACAATACTATTTCTCAATACTCCGTCGATGGAATAAACCTGAACTAGTTTACCAACTTCTGTAGAAACGATGATTTCATTATCATTTGTATAAACTAACTTGGCTACTTCTAGCGGATCACATGAGATGCCGGTAGCCATACTCAAATCTACTTTGATTGTATTAGAGAATGTAGATTCCTTATTTTCTTTGTTTGCCTTGACACGGTATGTATAAGTGGCATTCTCTTCTAGTCCTGTAACTTGATAAGATGTTTCTGATGTGGTGAATGTCATATCTTCTTCAGAAGCTGCTTTAGCAATAGATGTTTTTTGCTTTTTGATTAACTTGGATTTATCAGTTTTAGTTACGAGGCGTTTGATGTTTTGTGCATCCAATGGCATACTTATATCTCCTGAATAGATGGTTATGTCATCGATATATACACGAGGTTTTGTTCCATCTGTTTCCAGTTGGATATATGAGGTAGCATCACCGCCATTCAAAACTGCATAATACTTTTCTAATTTATCTGTTAGTTCTGTTTCTGCTTCGTCAATAAGTTCTTCCTCATCCATATTGGCTAGTCCGATAAATAATGTGGGAGTATTATCTTTTGAGTTGAATTTTCCAGCAGTGATTACTACGGTTACCGCTTCATTACCTGAAAGGTCGTAATTAGGTGTTAATAGATATCCTGCATTTTTGGCTGTACCGATTCTGCATTGATCTTTTTTACTCTCATTATTGCTACTATAAATGTAATCTCCTTCCCATCCGGGTTCTTTAGTATATAAATCCAAGTCAGTAACTTCTGCGTCTTTATTAAGTGTTGCAAATCCGGAGAAATCTTCATCCATAATGAGCTCTCCTTCCATCACTTGTTTAGCTTTTGTTACTACTAAGGTGTAAGACTCTGCATCTTCTACTGCCTCCCAGTTTGCAATAAAACTTGTTGTCGTAAGATTGCTGGCTGCTTGAGCAATAGGAGTCTCAATAGAACCTTCCATGAAATCAAAAGAAATTATTTCATCGTTTTCTTTGATATTCGTGATAGGGGTAGTTAATGGTGTTCCTGTAAATACTTTAAATGATAGAATAGAAGTGGTTTTCACAGTACCGGGATAAGGATCTCCTTCCAAGCTTCTTGTACTCAATGAACCATCTGCCGGAAGAATTGTCATACGTTGATGGCTTGTTGTATTATTGACCGTATTGCCGTTCCAAGCATTTGCATTATAGTCTACATGGATTGCAAGCATACCATGACCTGCCATTGCTGAATCCCATCCTGTCTGTTGCCTGTTCTCCAATAGATAATATTCATTTTTATTCGCACTATTAACAATCCGGTATGCTTGTCCGTCATCTGTATTCAGTGCATTCAGTTTGATAGAAGCCGGAGTGTCTAATGTTGTAATATCCATCCATCCCATAAATTCGCGTTCGTAAGATGTATATCCACATGGAGTGTGCCCATCATCATTATATGAACCATAGTCCATAAGGCTCCATGCATTCATTCCAAAGTTATTTCCCACTGTATCATAGAAATCTGGTAGACCTAAGCAATGGCTGAATTCATGGCAGAAAGTACCGATACCATCTATTTCGTTACCATACAGTTCATTATTACATGCATATTTATCTATTTTTATACCTTTGGAAGAATCAATAGTGACAGCACCGCCTAATGCGCTTGATAACTCCCATTGGTGAGGCCAAATACTATTCGCTTCATTACTTGATGCTTCTCCCACTCCTGCATAAATAGTATAGACTACATCGACTGTTTTGTCTCCATCGTTATCATATACAGAAAAATCAGGAATTAATCCTTCATTTTTAGCTATTTCGCATGCTTCTTTAATCATTTCTCCCGGACGTACATCATCGCCATTGCGGTTATTTGCTCCATAGTATGCTCTATCGTTGCTTAGAGTTACAGGACCGATTACATCAAATTGAGGATCAAATTTACCTCTGGACTGTGCTATGAAATAATCTCTGACGCTTCCGTGATCTCTTCCGTCTGTATAATCTTTTTGGCTTATCCTTTTTGTATATTGTGCTTTAGTTTGGTTTCCCTCACTAAACTTAATATCATCATATTGTATAAGTAAGACGAGAATTCTAGGGGTTCCGTTATTCGGTACTTCCTTTACTTTGAGTGGACTGTTTCTTTTATTACTTTTAGCGAATCTGGAAGTAATTTTTTCTCTTATATCCTGATCGTTTAACTGATTAATGAAGTTTGTATCTATTGTTTTACGATTATCTTTGTTATGCGCAAGAATAGATGATGCTTCTACAATTCCATTATTATTAATAGTTGCGTAATAAAAATGTCCGTCTTCTCCTTTGCTTACCATTACTCCGTCTGTTGTAGCATAATAATGGAAATGCTCGTCACCTTGTAATACTACCGTAACAGTAGTACCGTCAGGTTGTGTAAATGTCATTGGAGTTCGTTTAGCCGGGATAGCCCATAATATAGAGGTACCCAAGCATAGAAATAATGTAAATGCTGTTAGAAATCTTTTCATATGTTTTAATTTTAGAATCGAATATGCAAATTAAGTAATTTAAATTATATTTTAAGACAAAAGGGCAAAAAAATAGACGCCTATTAGTTTTTTTAATATAAATAGGCGTCTTTTATCTATGAGTTCTTGACTCTGAACTTACTTTTTATTCTTTTGTTCCGAAATATTTCAGGAATTGAGTACGCTCAAACATATTGACTCCTTTTATAGTCTTAGCGTTCATCAAACCTTTGAATTGTGCGATATGCTCGAATCCTTTCTGATACATCCAGCTTTCTACGCGTCCCAGCATATCTTGTATGATTGCGTTCCCGTTCATATATATTGTGCTGCATATTTCAACGGCGGTTGCTCCTGCAAGAATTGCTTTAACAATGGCTTCACCATTGTGTATGCCGCCGGATGCCGCATAATCAATCTTATCGATTTCTGCGGATGAAATGCCTATCCAACGTATAGTGGTTGAGAGGTCTGCCGGAGTGCTGAATACTTCTCCTGATATATATTCCATTTTATCGATATTGATGTCCGGCTGGTAGAAACGGTTGAATAGTACAACGGCTGCTGCTCCGTTAGCATAAAGTTGATTGATCAATGATACCGGATTGGTCAGGTTTGTACCTAACTTTACGATAACGGGGATATTGACATGTTTTTTTATGCTGCTCAGAATATCAATATGGCGTTGCTCAAACTCTCCGTATTTATATTCCGGTGCAGTTTGTACGGCAAGGATATTTATTTCCAAAGCATCAGCTCCTGCCAATTCTATTTTATGGGCAAAGTCTACCCATTCAGCGTTTGTATAACAATTTATGCTGGCGATAATCGGAATATTGCAAACAGCTTTGCTTTCCTTGATCAGATTTATATATTCAGAAAGGTGATGCAAACGAACATAACCGCTTAGATATTCTTCTCCTTCAGGATATTGGGAGGTCGGGTCTTGCAATTGCTCTACTTGAAGCATGATTTGTTCTTCGAATAATGATTTAAGAACGATTGCGCCTGCTCCTGCTTCTTCCAGTTTTTTGTTTTTGGATGCGCTGTTGGTTAATCCTGAACTACTGATAATTATCGGATTCTTTAATTGTAGTCCGGCAAAAGTGGTTTTTAAATTGTTCATAACATTTGATTTTAATAGTTTCTTTCTCCGAATATTTTGCTGCCGACACGGACGAGGGTACTTCCTTGCTTAATAGCTTGATGGTAGTCATGGGACATACCCATTGAAAGTTCTTTGAACTCGGTGTTGTCGGTAAAATATATTTGTTTTAAGTCTTTGAAATAGTTATTTAACGAGCAAAACTCTTTGTTGATCTGTTCGATAGAGTCTGTGTTCGTTGCCATTCCCATTAAACCGCTGATACGGATGTTTTTAAGCGATTTCCATTCTCCGGCAGATAACATTTCCTTGCATTCGTCAAAACTGAAACCGAATTTCGTTTCTTCCTGTGCGATATGAATTTGTAGCAGGCAGGGAATGATACGGTTTACCTTTGCGGCTTGTTTATCTACTTCCGCCAATAATTTGTAAGAATCGATACCGTGAATCATTGATACATAGGGAGCCATGTACTTTATCTTATTTGTTTGTAAATGCCCGATAAAGTGCCATTCTATATCTTTGGGAAGTGATTCGTATTTCTGCGTCATTTCCTGTACTTTACTTTCTCCGAATATCCGTTGTCCGGCTTCGTATGCTTCTAATATCGCTTCATTGGGGTGAAACTTGGATACGGCAACCAGCCGTACCTGTTCCGGAAGTTCGGACAAAACGCTAAGTAAATTATCTTTTATCATACTTTATTAACGTTTTTGTCAATTTATTGTTTTGCTGCATCCGGGAATTCCGGCTTGTCGTTTGGTTCCGCACTATAGGGATATACATCCATGATGGCCGTTTCGGCTACGGATGCGATAACATAATCCGCCATTGTACCTTTCATCCCTTCATCCAACTTCTTTACGGCATCGCGCAGGTCACTGGCTTGAACGAGTACTTGGGTGGATGTTTTCTTTTCCGCACCGCTCTTTTCATCTAAAGTAATGAATAGGATTTTGCATTTAAACCAACGGTCGGCAGCATCTTCTTCACTGAAAAATAATTCGCTGTAATTGGCGCGTTTGATGTCTGAAACTGTAAATTCTCCGGATATAAACGGACTTATCTCCTCGATGATGCGTGCTTCCGCTTCTGTAAAGCTGAGTGCATCCACAAGGTATGGTTCAGTGACTTTTTTGTTCATTCCGTTTTCCATTACTTTCTCATATCTTATCTTGCACTCGAACCAAGTATGCATTGCCATAATTGTATCTTATTAGTAGGTTTATAAAAATGGTTTCTTCTTTTGATTCCGCAAATATAGTTTAAAATCATTTGCTGCCGTATCGCTTTCGGTCATTTATTTTGTATTTTTTTAGTGAGGACGGGATGTTTACATCGTTTCTCCTGATAAAAATGTATAACCACACGGACGAAACAAGAGTTTCACAATATATGGAACTCTTGTTTCAGATTTTGTGAAACTTTAGTTCCATATATTGTGAAACTCTTTACGCATAAGGGGGAATATATTAAAAGGTACGGGAGAGTTTATCATTCTACCCGTTTACAACAGTTGCCTTGCAGGAAGTCGTGTAATTTTTTCTCATGGTTTCCGAAAAGCAGGATATGATGATTGCCGATCGGATTGCGGAAGAAGTAATCTACGGGATTATCCAGTTGCACCCGTACTTGTGTACGGCATACGTTTACATAGTTGGTGTTTTCTATCAGTCTGCCTGATGATACGAAATATTCGTCCAGACATTCACCGCCGTATTTAACCAGTGTTATATCTCCGGTAGGTAGGATGCCTTGAATGGCTATGCCTGTTTCCGACTCAAAATGATTGCGGATAATAAACTGTTCGGTCAGTTTTGTTCCGATGGTGCAGTGAGCCAGTACCAATTCGTTGTTTTTCTCGTTGATAATGGATGGATTGGCCATAAACCCGGTTTGTCCCGTGATGATTTTTGCAGTCAGTAGCGTAAATATAGCCTGTAAGTCTCCTTCACATCCGGCTAAGATACCTTCGTCATTCAGCAGAGAAAGCGCCAGGCAGCCTGTTGTTCCCAGTTTTTCTATCAGTGCAAAGCAGTTGAGGGTAAATGCGTCCAGCTTTTCTTCTTCGCATATTCTTTTCACAGCTTTATAAAGTCGCATGGCTTTCAGCAGGTCTTGCGGTGTTCCTTCCCGGCAGGCTAATGCCTTTCCGGCGAACTCGGATGCCTGTTCACCTATTTCTTCTTCCGTCGTCTGTTTGTAATATTGGTAAACCCGTTCCAATGGTATATCCGTGTATTCCGTTCCCCAACGGCGTTTGGCAAGTAGATAATCTACGTTGCTGGCTACCAACCATGATGAAGACCCTCCGATGACGCCAATACGTTTCTCTCTGATCTCTTTCATCGCCTTGAAATTATTGTAACAAGCAAACAGTTGCAGCAGTGTTTGTTGGGTCTCTCCGTGAATAATCTGGGATTTTAAACTTTTACCTCGTATCCATGCGGCTATCTCGAGTGCTGCGGCTAAAGAATTTTGAAGCCCGTCCGTCAGTAGTATCGTGGGATGCGGAAGCTCTTCATAGTGCTGGGTGAATGTTCTTTCAACCCCTCCACTGGCGATGAACACCACCTTAAAGTCGTCTTCGTGCAGTTTGTCTATTTCCTGATAAGGAATCAGGTGTACTGTGAAATATTTTTCAATTTCACTCAGTAGTATCTGATGAGAGTTCTCGACTGCTCCTTGTTTATTTAGTTCGGATGAAAAAGTTATCAGGCTTATCTCCATTTCTTTTTTATTTTGTTGCAGAAGCAAACTTACATATTAATTTTGAATTGACATAAAATATATTAGATAAGATAACATTCGTTCATTTTGTTAAGCATTTGTTTGTTTGGTTACACTCGAAGTCATATCTTTGCACTTCAATTGCAAAATGTATTTTAATAAAACCAATATATGCCAATAATATCCGTCCGCGGGAATGAGATGCCCGCATCGCCAATTCGGAAACTTGCTCCATTGGCTGAAGCTGCAAAGCAAAGAGGAGTCCATGTGTTTCATTTAAACATCGGTCAGCCGGATTTGCCTACTCCGAAAGCAGCGTTGGATGCGATTAGAAATATAGACCGTACGGTACTTGAATATAGTCCGAGTGCAGGATATAGAAGTTACAGGGAAAAGTTGACGGGATATTATAAGAAGTATGACATAAACCTGACGGCAGATGACATCATCATTACGACAGGAGGTTCGGAAGCGGTATTGTTTGCTTTTCTTTCCTGCCTGAATCCGGGTGATGAAATCATTGTTCCCGAACCGGCTTATGCCAACTATATGGCGTTTGCCATTTCTGCCGGAGCTAAAATCCGGACGATTGCCACTACGATAGAAGAAGGCTTCTCATTGCCGAAAGTAGAGAAGTTCGAAGAACTGATCAACGAACGTACCAAAGGTATCTTGATTTGCAACCCGAATAATCCGACAGGCTATCTTTATACCCGTAAAGAGATGAATCAGATTCGAGATTTGGTGAAGAAGTATGATCTGTTCCTCTTTTCCGATGAAGTGTATCGCGAATTTATCTATACCGGTTCACCTTATATATCTGCCTGTCATCTGGAAGGCATCGAAGAGAATGTTGTTCTGATAGATTCTGTATCCAAACGCTATTCCGAGTGCGGTATTCGTATTGGAGCTTTGATTACGAAGAACAAAGAAGTGCGTGATGCTGTTATGAAATTCTGTCAGGCACGCCTGAGCCCTCCGTTAATCGGTCAGATTGCTGCTGAGGCCTCACTGGATGCACCGGAAGAGTATTCCCGTGAAACTTATGATGAATATGTGGAACGTCGTAAATGCCTGATTGATGGTCTCAACCGTATTCCGGGTGTGTATTCTCCTATTCCGATGGGAGCTTTCTACACCGTTGCCAAATTACCGGTTGACGATTCGGATAAGTTTTGTGCATGGTGCTTGTCCGAGTTCGAGTATGAAGGGCAGACTGTATTCATGGCTCCGGCTTCCGGCTTTTATACTACTCCGGGAGCAGGGAAGAATGAAGTGCGTATTGCGTATGTATTGAAGAAAGACGACTTGACCCGTGCGCTTTTCGTGCTTCGGAAAGCATTGGAGGCATATCCGGGTAGAACGGAATAAATTATGTTTGAACTCTTTATCGCTAAACGGATTTATTTGAGTAATGACAGTCGTAAGCAGGTGTCTAAACCGGCTGTACGTATTGCCATGCTGGGAATTGCTATCGGTTTGGCGGTAATGATTGTTTCGGTATCAGTGGTTATCGGTTTCAAGCAGGAAGTCCGTGAAAAAGTCATTGGCTTTGGTTCTCATATACAAATCAGCAACTTTGATTCCAATCAATCTTATGAAACTCGTCCGGTTGCGGCGACCGATAGTCTGTTGTCTGCATTGGCTTCGGTAGATGGTGTCTCACACGTGCAACGCTTTTCTACCAAACCGGGTATCATAAAGACAGATGAAGATTTTCAGGGTATGGTATTGAAAGGAGTAGGACCGGAATATGATTTGAGCTTTTTCCGTGGCCATTTGCTTGAAGGTGAGATCCCTTCTTTTTCGGATTCTTCGGCTACGAATAATGTTGTTATCTCCAAGGCTTTGGCCGATAAGCTCCAACTCAAGTTGGGAAACAAAATCTATACCTATTATATACAGGATGATGTGCGTGCCCGGCGTCTTACGGTAAAAGGCATCTATCAGACGAACTTTTCCGAATATGACAACTTGTTTATATTAGGGGATATTTATACTGTGAATCGCCTGAATAAATGGGAACCGGAACAAGTGAGCGGCATTGAGATTCAAATCGGAGATTACGACCAGTTGGATGACACAGAAGAAAGAATCTCTGCACAGGTAAACGGGCGTCAGGATGAATACGGGTCTACTTATTATTCACAAACCATCCAGCAATTAAATCCACAGATATTTGCGTGGCTCGATTTGCTTGATTTGAATGTGTGGGTAATTCTTATCTTAATGATTGGTGTGGCGGGTTTTACCATGATTTCGGGTTTGCTTATTATCATATTGGAACGTACGAATATGATTGGTGTATTGAAAGCTCTTGGTGCGAACAACCTGATGATTCGTAAAATATTTCTTTATTTCTCCGTGTTCTTGATAGGGAAAGGAATGTTATGGGGAAATATTGTAGGCTTTGCTATTTGTTTTATCCAAAACTATTTTCACGTGATTAAACTTGAACCGGAAACTTATTATGTAGATACCGTTCCTATCGGTGGGAATATATGGATCTTTCTTTTGCTTAATATCTGTTCATTATTAGTTTCCGTACTTATGTTATTGGGACCTTCCTATTTGATAACGAAGATAAATCCGTCCAAATCTATTCGCTATGAATAGATAAAAGTACTTGATAGCCTCACTTTCTCATGAAATTTCTTTTTCTTCTGAAACGACGGATTATTTTGAACCTAGCGTTGCATAATGGTTGTAAGAGGTCAAATATCGGTAGTGTAAACCAATAGCCTGATTCACCGAAGTCTTTCGTCGTTTTATTTATGACAATTGCCTGGCACATGTATCTGGTGATATAAATTAACGTACAGATACCTGTTATTCCCCATGATTTATTTTGTATGCTTAATACCAGAAGTAAGATAAATGATACATAAAAAAGCAGTCTGCTAAAGGTTTCCAAACCTAGCAGATATCTTTGTATTCCTTTATAATATTGGGATGTAACGGCATAACTGATTTTTTCCTCTTTCCATTGCTTTTTATATTCTATGGGTTTCATGCAGACACAAGCGTTCATGTCTGTCTCTACACGGGTATTCCCGGAAGTTGCTATTCTATTAATGAACAAATCATCGTCTCCCCGTTGTAAATTCAGGTGGGCAGAGAATCCTTTATTCTTGAAAAACAGTTCTTTACGATAAGCCATATTGCGTCCGATACCCATATAAGGTTTGCGGATGAGTGCAAAACCTAGAAACCGGATTGCATGGAAAAGATTATCGAATGAAACTTTACGTTGGAACCAACCTTTCCCACGTTCATATCCGCTATATCCGAGAATGATATCTGTTTCATTAGTGAAGTTCCTTGCTATTAGCTTCAGCCAGTCCTTGCTGACAGGTTTGCAGTTAGTTTCTGTCATAACCAGCCAATCATATTTACTAGCTTTGATACCTACTGTCAATGCTAGTTTTTTATGGCTGATATATCTTGCACTGTCCGGTGTGAAGGTATGGTATAAATGTGGATACTTATTTTCCATTAGAGTGAGCAGGTCTTCGCTTTCATCGGATGAGTTGTTATTAACGACGATTACTTCAAACTCGGGATAATCCTGTTCCAGTATGGAAGGCAGGTTCTCTTCCAACTCTTTTGAAGCATCTTTGGCACAAATGATGACGGAAAGTGGGGGATATTCTGTTGAGAATGCGATTTTCCCTTTATTGGCTGAGAGGTTATGTCGATGTATTCTATTATATAAGGTGGAATAATAAATTATCTGTGTGAGAAGTGTAATTCCGAGAATAGATAGAATGATAACTTCCGTATTATTGGCAATAAAAATATCCGTCATAATTCATTTCATTTATTTGGGACACAAAGGTACAATTAAAATTTGTACTCCTAAATTTATAAAGATATTAGTTTATGAAAACTTCTTTCGATATTCCATTGGAGATATTCCTTCGTGGCGTTTGAAATATCTTCCTAAATAAGATTGATCAGGAAAGTTGAGCTTATCCGCAATTTCTTGTACTGTTAATTCTGTGGATTGTAATAGAACCTTTATTTCCAGAATCATAAAGTCGTCGATAATCTTTTTGGCAGAATCTTTCGTTTCGTTACGGCATATACTTGTCAGGTACTTAGTCGAAATGCAGAGTTCGTTTGCATAGAAACTGACTTCCCGTTCTGTACTACTGTATTTATGGATTAATTGCATAAATTTACCGAATAGTTCATTTTGGCGGTTACCTCCTTCTATTTGTTTACGAGAGAAAAAACGGTAAACTTTATCATAAATATCTAATAAAAAGCTTTGCAAATGGTTTTTGGCTATTTGGTTCCTAAATCGGTTTTCTCGATCAATGTAAATTGCATAGGTGGCTTTCATCAATCCATTGACTGCTCCGGTATTTTCTTCCGGAAGTATGTAATGGGGATTATTTTTTATGAACTGGAAAAAAGTGGATTCCAGCCTCATCACTGCTTCTGCAAACATAGTTCCTGAACAAGTGAAGTAGGATGCATGGAAATCTTTGCTTGTTTCATCGATACTTAGTACACTATTAGGCAATAAGACAACTTGTGAATTCCTTTTTATTTCATATTCCTTTAAATCTATCGTAAATTTAGCCCGACCATTATGACAAAATAGGATGGTTGAACCTTTCTGTTTACATAAGCGGTGTTCAAATTCTGCCAGATTGCCGGTTCCGGCTATGAATAGTTCTTCGGTATCAGTAAGTAATGGGTTCTTTTTGTTCATCTTTTATTCTTTTATGAAAAGCAAAAGTAAGCTTTTATAGCGAATACTTCAATAAATTACTCCTAAAATGAACAATACTGTGCAGATAATGAAATTTTTGTAATACCGGAAAGGATTTACCTTTGCGGCGTATTAAAGAATAAAAATATGAAAGGTAAAAAGACTAATTCAAAGAAATTTGTTCTGATATTTGCTGCTTTACTTTCAGCATTTGGACCATTTATGACTGATTTGTATTTGCCGGCTTTCCCTGAAATAAAAAACTATTTTGCAACAACAGCTTCGTTGGTTCAGTTAAGTCTTACATTCGGAATGATTGGGCTTGCCGGAGGCCAGTTAATTATTGGACCTTTAAGTGATAAATATGGTAGACGCTATCCATTGGTTTTATCATTGGTTATATTTGTAGTTTCTACAATCGTATGTTTGTTTAGCCGAACTATAGGGCTTTTTATTTTATTTCGTTTATTCCAAGGCCTTTCTGCTGCAGGAGGTGTGGTTATAGCCCGTTCAATAGTTGTAGATTTGTACGAAGGAAAAGAATTTAGTCATTTTTTTGCTTTGTTGAGTGGAGTACAAGGATTAGCACCGATAGTAGCTCCGGTAATAGGAGGAGCATTGCTTGAAATAACGAATTGGCAGGGAATTTATATGGTATTGTTATTAATAGGTGTAATAATATTGCTCATGTCAATGCGTTTTAGGGAATCTTTGTCTATGGAAAAGCGAGTTACAGGGAGCGTTATGGCAACTTTTGTCCGTTTCCGTTCAACAATTAAAAATAAACGTTTTATTTGTTACGTATTAGTATTGTCATTCGCAATGAGTGTCATGTTTGCTTATATATCAGCTTCACCTTTTATTTTTCAGGTACACTATAACTTGAGTCCGATCATGTATAGTTATTGTTTTGCTTGTAATGCATTTGCTATAATGATAGGGAATCTGTTCGTCAGTCGCTTTTCCAGTGGACGGAAACCTCTTTTCATGGCAGCTATTTGTCTTCCGGTTGTAGCTATGGCAGTAGTTGTAGGCTTAGTTGGTAATTTTTCTATTTTTTATGTTGAGTTGATGCTTCTCCTGCTTTTATTTTTTGTGGGAATGATCTTTGCGTCTTCTACTGCTCTTGCATTGGATTCGGAACGTCAGAATACAGGAAATGCTTCAGCTATTTTGGGCTTTTCTCAATTTCTATTTGCTGGTTTGGTAGCCCCTCTTGTCGGAATAGGTAATGTACTTCATACTACGGGTTATGTTATTTTAATAGGAAGTTTCATTGTGTTGGAACTTGTTTATCAATTGAGAGTACGGGATAAAAAGTCCGTTTTTTCTACAGTTCATTTAAAGGAATAATCATATCATTTTAATTATATAAACAGACAAATGAAAATTCAAGTATGTAAATTATGCCAGACGGCAATTGCCGTCTGTTGTTTTGTAGTGGCAGGATGCCGTCAGACAGCTCCGACAGTAGAAGATGCCGGGTACGAAGTTATGACAGTAAAACCTACCGATAGAATATTAAAGAGCATTTATTCAGCAACGATTCGCGGACGTCAGGATATTGAGATTTATCCACAGGTTTCGGGATTTCTTACGAAAGTGTGTGTGAAAGAGGGGGAAAAAGTAAAACGTGGTGAAACATTGTTTATTATAGATCAGGTTGGTTATGAAGCGGCCTTGCAAACGGCAAAGGCTAACGTGAATGCTGCTGAAGCAACATTAGCTACAGCACAATTAACATATGACAGCAAATTAGAACTCCATCGTCAGAATGTAGTTTCTGATTTTGATCTTAGTACGGCAAAAAACTCTTTATTAACGGCAAAAGCACAGTTGGCGCAAATGAAAGCGCAAGAAATTAGTGCTCGTAATAATCTTTCATATACGGTGATAAAAAGTCCGTCGGATGGGGTCGTGGGAACGTTACCTTATAGGGTAGGTGCTTTAGTTAGTGCCTCTTTGCCGGAAGCATTGACTACTGTTTCTGATAATTCAGATATGTATGTCTATTTTTCAATGACGGAAAACCAATTATTAGATCTTATTCGTCGTTACGGTTCTAAAGAAGAAGTCTTACAGGAAATGCCTTCTATTGATTTATTACTGAATGATAAATCCGTTTATCAGGAAAAAGGGAACATTGAAACGATTAGTGGAGTGATTGACCGTTCTACGGGTACGGTAAGTCTGCGTGCCGTTTTTCCAAATAAGAATGGATTGTTGCATAGTGGTGGAGCCGGTAATGTTGTTATTCCGATACAAAAACAAAACTGTTTGGTTATTCCGCAGACGGCTGCATTTGAGGTCCAGGATAAGGTATTTATCTATAAAGTGGTAGATGGTAAGGCACAATCTATTCCTGTGAGTGTAACTCGTGTGAATGGCGGACAAGAATATATAGTAGAAGATGGGCTTGCTTCCGGCGATATTATTGTGACCGAAGGTGTAGGTTTACTTCGTGAAGGTATGCCCGTAAAGATAAAAGGAGGAGAGAGCAAATGACATTAAGAACTTTTATCGAACGGCCCGTATTGTCGGCTGTCATTTCTATCTCAATTGTAGTAGTAGGCATCATTGGTTTGTTTAGTTTACCGGTAGAGCAATATCCGGATATTGCTCCACCGACAATTCAGGTAAGTACTACTTATTTTGGTGCTAGTGCCGAAACTTTGCAGAAGAGTGTTATTGCTCCGTTGGAGGAGGCTATTAATGGTGTGGAGAATATGACTTACATTACTTCCACTGCATCCAATGCCGGTACGGTTTCCATTACTGTGTATTTTAAGCAGGGTACGGATCCTGATATGGCAGCTGTGAATGTACAAAACCGCGTATCAAAGGCTACGGGGCAGCTTCCTGATGAAGTGACACAGGTAGGTGTAACTACCACTAAACGTCAGAGCAGTATGCTTCAAATCTTTTCTTTGTATAGTCCGGATAGCTCATACGATGAAAATTTCTTAGGTAACTATATCAGTATCAATTTGAAACCTGAGATTCTCCGTATTTCAGGTGTTGGAGAATTGATGATTATGGGAGGTGATTATAGTATGCGCGTATGGATGAAGCCCGATGTTATGGCTCAATATAAACTGTCTCCGTCAGATGTAACAATTGCACTTGGAGAACAAAATATTGAATCGGCAACGGGATCGATGGGAGAAAACTCAAAAGAGACCTATCAATACACCATGAAATATAAGGGGCGTCTGGTTACGCCGGAAGAATTCGGCGAAATAATAATACGTTCTACTCCGGATGGTGAAGTACTGAAATTAAAAGATATAGCCGATATAGAATTAGGAAAGGAAAGTTATGCTTATGTTGGTCAGACAAATGGTAAGCCGGGTATTTCATGTATGGTGTTTCAAACAGCAGGCTCTAATGCAACTGAAGTAAACAATGCCATAAATGATTTTTTGGAGGAAGCGCGTAAGGATTTACCTAAAGGTGTTGAAATAGTTCCGTTAATGAGTTCCAACGATTTCCTTTACGCTTCTATTCATGAAGTAGTCAAAACCTTGCTTGAAGCAATTTTGTTGGTGATTCTCATTGTTTATATCTTTTTGCAAGATGTTCGTTCTACTTTGATCCCGTTGGTAGGTATAATTGTTTCGCTGGTCGGTACGTTTGCTTTTATGGCCGTTGCCGGGTTCAGTATTAACCTGATTACATTATTTGCACTTGTTTTAGTAATCGGTACGGTAGTGGATGATGCCATTGTAGTGGTAGAGGCGGTACAAGCCAGGTTTGATGTGGGGTACAGATCTTCTTACATGGCAAGTATAGATGCAATGAAAGGCATCAGTTCCGCTATTATTTCGTCATCATTGGTGTTTATGGCAGTGTTTATTCCCGTATCGTTTATGACTGGTACTTCGGGTACATTTTATACCCAGTTTGGTTTGACAATGGCTGTTGCCGTTGGAATTTCTGCTGTTAATGCTTTGACATTGAGTCCGGCTCTATGCGCTTTGTTACTAAGACCATATATTGATGAAAATGGAAAAGAGAAAAATAACTTTGCAGCTCGTTTCCGTAAAGCATTTAATGCCGCCTTTGGAGTGATTATAGAGAAATATAAATATTGTGTATTGTTCTTTATCAAACGCCGTTGGTTAACTTGGTCATTATTAGTCTGTTCTCTTGTGATTTTGACACTATTGATGCGGAGTACAAAGAGTGGGTTAGTACCGGATGAGGATCAGGGAGTTGTCTTTGTTAATGTAAGTACAGCTGCCGGGAATTCATTGGCGACAACAGATAGAGTAATGACTCGTATAGAAGAACGTATTAAAAATATTCCGCAAGTGAAAGCTTATTCTAAAGTAGCGGGATACGGTTTGTTGGCAGGTCAGGGTAATTCATTCGGTATGTTCATCCTGAAACTGAAACCTTGGGATGAACGCCCGGACAAGGAAGATGCGGTTCAGACTGTTATCGGACAAATCTATGGGCGGACGGCAGATATAAAAGATGCTTCTGTGTTTGCGATTGCTCCGGGTATGATTCCGGGATACGGTATGGGAAATGCGTTGGAAATGCATATGCAAGACAAAACTGATGGTGATCTGACAACTTTCTTCAATACTACTCAACAGTATTTGGCTGTTCTGCGTGAACGTCCTGAGATTGCGATGGCATATTCTACTTTTAGTATTAACTATCCACAATGGATGGTAGAAGTTGATGCTTCGAAATGTAAACGTGCGGGAGTGACCCCTGATGCTGTATTGGGTACGCTTTCCGGTTATTATGGGGGACAATATGTTTCTAACTTCAATCGTTTTTCAAAAGTCTATCGTGTGATGATTCAAGCAGCTCCCGAATATCGTTTGGATGAGGCTTCTTTGAATAATACTTTTGTGAAGGTCGGCAATGAAATGGCACCGCTTAGTCAGTTTATAACATTGACCAGGGTATATGGTGCAGAAACTTTAAGTCGCTTTAATATGTATAATTCGATAGCGGTCAATGCCATGCCGGCGGACGGATATAGTTCAGGTGATGCCATCAAAGCGGTGAAGGAAGTAGCCGGGACATCTTTGCCAAAGGGGTATAGTTTCGATTTCGGTGGCATCACCCGTGAGGAAAATCAACAAGGTAGCGGAACTACAATTATAATCTTCGCAATCTGTATTCTGATGATCTATTTAATTTTAAGTGCTCTTTACGAGAGCTTTATCATTCCGTTTGCTGTTATTCTGAGTGTGCCTTGCGGATTAATGGGAACTTTTCTTTTTGCTAAAATGTTTGGGTTAGAAAACAATATCTATTTGCAAACAGGATTGATTATGTTGATAGGTTTGTTGGCAAAGACGGCTATCTTACTTACCGAATATGCAGCTGAACGCCGTGCGGCAGGTATGGGGTTAATTTCTGCTGCTCTTAGTGCTGCCAAAGCTCGTTTGCGCCCTATTCTGATGACTGCGTTGACTATGATATTCGGTTTGTTGCCATTGATGGTTTCAAGTGGGGTAGGAGCCAATGGTAACCGTTCATTGGGTACAGGTACTGTCGGTGGTATGGTTATCGGTACGTTGGCTTTACTCTTTATTGTTCCTTCATTATTTGTAGTTTTTCAATATTTACAGGAAAAAGTTCGTCCGGTTCATATAAACGAACATCCGGATTGGGAGATACAGGTAGAAAAAGAAAAGAGTGAACAGGAGAAAAAAGAAGTCGGTAAAAAATAATATTCATAGATAAATAGCAAGTATGAAAAGAATAATCATATTATCTGTCGCAGCCCTTATTATGAGTGGTTGCGGCATCCATACCAAATATAAATCGGTGACGGAAGTACCTAAAGAACTTTATGGAAATACTGATTCCATAGTTGTGGCAGATACGACAAATTTCGGTAACCTTAGTTGGCGTGACGTATTTACAGACCCATATTTACAGGCATTGATAGATACAGGATTGCAACGTAATACTGACTTGCAGACTGCTCATCTGCGTGTGAAAGAGGCGGAAGCTGCATTATTGTCGGCTAAACTTTCTTTTTTACCATCTCTTTCGTTTGCACCGGAAGGCTCGATCAGTAGTTTTAATCATAGTAATACAACAAAGACTTACACCTTGCCTGTATCTGCAAGTTGGGAGATTGATGTATTCGGTCGGCTTGCAAATGCAAAACGTAGTTCCAAAGCTGCTTATCTGCAAAGTAAAGAATATATGCTTGCCGTACAAACCCAACTGATTTCCGGGATAGCTAATACTTATTATACATTGTTGATGCTTGATGCGCAACTGGAAATAACGGAAGCTACTGAGGTTAATTGGAAAGAAAGTGTAAGGACTACCCGTGCCATGAAAGCTGCAGGAATGGTGACAGAGGCAGCATTGGCACAAACGGAAGCTACATATTATAGTATTCATACAACATTATTGGACTTGAAAGAACAGATTAATCAAACGGAAAATTGTTTGTCTTTACTTTTAGCTGATGTTCCTCATTGTGTGCAACGTGGGAGGTTGGATAATCAGCAATTGCCACGACAATTCTCTGTCGGTATTCCTGTGCAAATGCTTACTAATCGTCCGGATGTAAAAAGTGCAGAACTTTCTCTTGCACAAGCTTTTTATACGACTAATGCTGCCCGTTCCGCTTTTTATCCGGCGCTGACTTTGGGCGGAACTTTAGGGTGGACCAATTCTGCCGGTTCGATGATTGTCAATCCCGGAAAGTTAATTATGACTGCTTTTGCTTCATTGACTCAGCCTTTATTTAACCGTGGAAAGAATATTGCACAGTTAAAAATAGCGAAAGCACAACAGGAAGAGGCTAAATTGGCTTTTCTGCAAACCTTGCTTAATGCCGGTAGTGAAGTTAACAATGCATTGACACAATATCAGACAGCCTGTAGTAAATCCGAGTATTTCGCTAAACAAATAGCATCATTGGAAACAGCTACCCACAGTACGAAATTGCTGATGAAACATGGAACAACTACCTATCTTGAGGTCTTGACGGCACAGCAAAGTTTACTTAGTGCGCAGTTAAGTCAGGTTGCTAACCGTTTTGCAGAGATTCAGGGAGTGATAAACCTCTATCAGGCACTTGGTGGCGGAAGAAAGTAACTAAATAACTAAAGCTACGCTCACCCGATAATTATTTGGGATAGTAAAATCTGTTTTCAGCATACGGTCGATTGATGGCAAACTCCTATCGTTTGCAGACAATCGACCGTATCTTTGTCTACAAACGTCTTGATGTTTTTTTCAATCAACCTGATGTTTTTAAAAAACATCAAGGTGTTTATAAGTGAAATACAGTATAAAAAACGAATTACTCTCAAATAACCTTCAATCTTTCAGTTTACGAATTTAGGTTTGATTATCAGTGCGTTATCCTGAACCATCTTTAGAAAAAAGGTTCAGCCGATAATGAATGATGAGTATATCTGCTGAATGATTCCATC
>ENA-USUG01001117-USUG01001117.1-human-gut-metagenome-genome-assembly--contig:-NODE-1117-length-46275-cov-7.965626_pt1 | contig 46275 bp, 39 predicted proteins | sample MGYA00250059_ERZ773394 | MGnify/ENA primary metagenome ERZ773394 (study PRJEB29103, sample SAMN06111957) | human gut metagenome | biome: human gut; feature: ankylosing spondylitis patient; material... | reverse complement strand
TACGCGCTGCCGCAGGCTCCGCAGCAGTTCAAGCAGCTGCTCATGACCTCCGGCTTCGACCGCTATTTCCAGATCGCACCCTGCTTCCGCGATGAGGACGCGCGCGGCGACCGCAGCCCCGGCGAGTTCTATCAGCTCGATATGGAGATGGCCTTTGCCACGCAGGACGACGTGTTCGCGATTCTCGAGGACGTGCTGCCCCCGATCTTCGCGCAGTTCGGCAAGTACAACATCGCATCGAGCGCGCCCTTCCGCCGCATCGGCTACGTCGACGCGCTCGAGACCTACGGCTCGGATAAGCCGGACCTGCGCATCGACCTGACGTGCAAGAACGTCTCTGAGCTGTTCGCGGAGTCCGAGTTTGAGGCGTTCCATGGCAAGACCGTCAAGGCCATTCCTGTTTCCGACTGCCATTTGACACGCAAGCAGATCGAAAAGCTTCTCACCGACTGCGAAGTGCAGGCGGGCGTGAAGGGCTACTGGTTCAAGATGGACGAAAACGGCGAGCTCGCGGGCGGCGTCGCAAAGTTTGTGCAGGGCTGCAAGGAAGCGTTGGTTGAGCGTTTAGGCCTGAAGCCCAACACGCTGGTGCTCGTCGCGGCGGGCGAAGCGGCTACAAAGCTCGTTGGCGTGATGATCAAGATCTTCGGCGCGAACGTACCCGGCCATATGGACAAGGAGCGCTATGAGTTCTGCTGGATCGTCGACTTCCCGATGTATGAGATCGGCGACGAGTCGGGTGAGCTCGAGTTCTGCCACAACCCGTTCTCGATGCCGGCCGGTGGCCTCGAGGTGCTTTTGAAAGCCGAGCGCGGTGAGATCGATCCGCTCACCATCACCGCTGACCAGTATGACCTCGTCTGCAACGGCGTGGAGCTGTCGTCCGGCGCGGTCCGGAACCACGACCCCGAGATCATGATCAAGGCCTTCGAGCTGGTTCGTCTCGGTGAGGACGATGTCAAGAAGAAGTTCCCCGCCATGTACAACGCCTTCACCTACGGCGCGCCGCCTCATGCCGGTATCGCCCCGGGTGTTGACCGCATGGTCATGCTGCTGGCAGGCGAAGAGTCCATCCGCGAGATCATCCCGTTCCCGATGAACAAGAACGCGCAGGATATCCTTATGGGCGCACCCTCCGAGGTCACGCAGAAGCAGCTCGACGAGCTGCACATCGTCTGCACCGCAAAAGAGGAAGAATAATCGAAAATGTACGAAAGCCCCGGCCTCTGGCCGGGGCTTTTTCCTCGTTTGTGCACGAAACTTCAAATAGGTGCGTAGGGGTCGATGCCCACATCGACCCATTGGGAACCATCGGATTCGCCGATAATTGCCGTAAAAACGGTCCTGTCTGCCGGGCCGATGTGGGCATCGGCCCCTACGATTCTGATTGGAAGATCATTCAAATCTTGCGGGGGAGGACGCAACGTGCTTCGGATTTTTGGGTGCAAGGCGGCAATTTGCCGTGCTGCGTGAATATTGTGTTAAAGTGTTGATGTAAACGCAGGAAAAAATATAGTGTCTTTCATGCGCGAACAGGATGGGAAAAACTTGTGTACGCGAGACAAAAACAGAATGTTCTATTGGGAATACAGAAAAATGTGCCCATGGCTGGCGGACACGGCTTTTCAAAACTCCCGGATTCCTGGCACTTTCCCGGAATCCTGCACAAGAATTGGTTGACAAAATGAAGAAAACTGGTAGAATAGATGCATATCCCCAATCAGGGATGTGTATTTCAAAACTGGAGGTTTGTATGAAAAAAGTAGTATGCTTGCTGCTCGCTCTTGTGATGCTGCTGGGCCTTGTCGCTTGCGCCAGCAACACCGCTCCTGCAACGGAGAAGACTGAGAGCACCACGACCGAGGAAACCAAGACCGAAGAAACCAAGACCGAGGAAGCCGCTCCTGCGGAGGAGACTGCCTCGACCGAAGAAACCGGCAACGTCCACATCGGCATCGTTACCGGTTCCGTCTCCCAGTCTGAGGACGACCGCCGCGGCGCGGAGGCTTTCCAGGCGATGTACGGCGAAGAGATGGTCAAGCTGGCCATCTATCCCGACAACTTTACCGAAGAGCTGGAGACCACCATTCAGACCATCGTCAACCTCTCTGACGATCCCGACATGAAGGCAATCATCGTCAACCAGGGCGTTCCCGGCACGACCGAGGCCTTCCGTCAGATCAAGGAGCGTCGCCCCGACATCATCTGCATCGCCGGTGAGTCCCACGAAGACCTGCCCGAGATCGGCTCCGCTGCTGACCTCGTCTGCAACAACGACTTCGTTGCCCGCGGCTACCTGATCATCCGCACCGCGCACGAGCTCGGCTGCGACACCTTTGTTCATATCTCCTTCCCGCGCCATATGGCTTATGAGACCATGAGCCGCCGTGTTGCCATCATGAAGGCTGCCTGCGAAGAGTTCGGCATGGAGTTCGTCCTTGAGACCGCTCCCGACCCCACCTCCGACGTTGGCGTTGCCGGCGCACAGGCGTACATCCTTGAGAAGGTTCCCGAGTGGGTCGAGAAGTACGGCGAAAAGGCTGCTTACTTCTGCACCAACGATGCACATACCGAGCCGCTGCTGAAGCAGCTTCTCGAGTACGGCGGCTACTTCATCGAAGCTGACCTGCCCTCGCCGCTCATGGGCTACCCCGGCGCGCTGGGTCTGGACCTGACCGAGGAAGCCGGCGACTTCGACAAGATCCTCAAGAAGGTTGAGTCCGCGATCGTCGAAAAGGGCGGTGCAGGCCGCTTCGGCACGTGGGCTTACTCCTACGGCTACACCGTTTCCGCTGGCCTTGCCCAGCACGCTCTGAATGTCATCAACGGCGAGAGCGAGCTCTGCGACATCGACGATATCGCAAAGGCATACCAGGTCTTCTCCCCGAACGCGGAGTGGAACGGCTCGAACTACACCAACGCGGACACCGGCGTCAAGCTGGACAATGTCTTCCTGGTCTATCAGGATACCTACATCATGGGCGATCCCGGCTGGTTCATGGGCTCGACCGAGGTTGAGGTTCCGGAGAAGTATTTCACCACCAAGTAAGACGCGGGTCTGACTGACCAACGAGAAAACACAAAGGCAGGGGGAGCCCCGGCTCCCCCTGCTGAGATTCTCAAAAAGCTGTGCTTTTTGAGAAGGGGAATGCACCTCGATTGCGCGCAAGCTTTTCGCGCTCCGCGCGAAAAACTCACACTTGCGAGGCGAGAAGTATGTTTCCGGTCGGCAGAGCCGCCGGATAACATGAATTTTCACGTTATTTCGCCCTGTGGGGTGAAACTCTACGAGGTTTTTGACACGCAAAGCAGGGGAGCCCCCCTGCTGTTTTAAGCTATGCGGGAGAAGGAAAACGAATGGTAAATAACAATGCTCCATTGTTGGAGATGCGAAATATCCAGAAGGACTTTTTCGGCAATCAAGTTCTGACGGACATCAACCTTACGCTTCGCGAGGGCGAGGTGCTGGGTCTGGTCGGTGAAAACGGCGCTGGTAAAAGTACACTGATGAAAATCCTGTTCGGCATGGACGTCATCCGGGAAACCGGCGGCTACGGCGGCGATGTGCTGATTCATGGCGAGAAGGTCTCCTTCTCGACGCCGTTTGATGCGCTCAAGGCCGGAATCGGCATGGTGCATCAGGAATTTTCCCTGATTCCCGGCTTCACGGCGACAGAAAACATTCTGCTCAACCGCGAACCGAAAAAGAGCAACGTGGTCTCCGAGATCTTCGGCGACCGTCTCAATACCCTCGATTATAAGCAGATGAACGAACGCTCGGCGGAAGCCATCAAGAAAATGGGCGTTCACATCGATCAGCATATGGTCATCAGCGACATGCCGGTCGGCCATAAGCAGTTTACGGAAATCGCCCGTGAGCTCAGTAAGGACAACCTCAAGCTCCTCATTCTCGACGAGCCGACCGCGGTTCTGACCGAGAAAGAAGCGGCGGCGCTGCTGGACTCCATCCGCTTGATGGCCGCGCGCGGCATTTCCGTCATCTTTATCACCCACCGCTTGCAGGAGATCCTGTCCGTATGCGACAAGGTCGTCATCATGCGCGACGGCGTCGTGGTCAAGGATACCCCGGCAAGCGAAACGAATGTCTCCGAAATTACGCGCTGCATGGTTGGCCGCTCGGTCGATCTGTCGTCCGCGAAGCGCGAGATCGTCGATCATTCGGGCGCGAAAAACATTCTGTCCATCCGCAACCTCTGGGTCGATATGCCGGGCGAAACCGTGCGTAATGTGACGCTGGACGTGAAGGAAGGCGAGATCCTCGGCATCGGCGGTCTGGCCGGTCAGGGCAAGCTCGGCATTCCGAACGGCGTGATGGGCCTTTATGAAGCGGGCGGCACGGTCGAGTTTGACGGGAAGGAAATTCCCCTCAACAGCCCGAGAAAGTGCCTCGACGCATCGCTGGCCTTCGTCTCCGAGGACCGGCGCGGCGTGGGTCTGCTGTTAGATGAGACGCTGGAGTGGAACGTTGCGTTCCCCGCCATGCAGATCCAGAACAAATTCCTCAAAAAAATCGGCCCCGTCACCTGGCGTGATGAAAAGGCCATCCATGATATAACCCAGAAGTACATAGGTGAACTGATGATCAAGTGCACCAGTTCTCTGCAAAAGGCAAGAGAGCTTTCCGGCGGCAACCAGCAGAAGATTTGTCTGGCCAAGGCGTTCGCGCTGGAGCCCAGATTCCTGTTCGTTTCCGAGCCCACCCGCGGCATCGATGTCGGCGCGAAGGCGCTGGTGCTCGACGCGCTCAAGCGCTTCAACCGCGAAAACGGCGTCACCGTTGTGATGATCTCCTCGGAGCTCGAAGAACTCAGACAGACCTGCGACAGGATCGCCATCGTTTCGGGTGGTCGCATTGCCGGCATTTTGCCCGCAACCGATTCCTCCGAGGCCTTTGGTGCTTTGATGGTCAGTCAGGTGAAATAAGGAGGGCGTCATGAAAAAAGAACAACAAGATAATATCTGGGGCCCGGCAAAATTTAACCGCGAAATGAAGTCTCTCGGCGAGCTGACGTCCTCATTCGGCCTGCCGCGCATGATCATCACGGGCTTCCTGGTCCTTCTATTCATCCTCGCGCCGGTCGCAGGTGTGGACTTCTTCACGCAGATCACGAATGTCCTCAACCGCTTCAGCTGGAACGCGGTCATGGTTCTGGCGATGGTCCCGATGATCCACTCGGGCTGCGGCCTGAACTTCGGTCTGCCGCTCGGCCTCGTGTCGGGTCTTCTTGGCGCGACGCTGTCGATTCAGTTCGGTTTCACGGGCGCAATGAGCTTCGTGATGGCGATCGTGATCGCAACGCCGTTTGCGTTCCTGTTTGGCGGCGGCTACGGGTGGCTGCTTAACAAGATCAAGGGCGGCGAGATGATGATCGCGACGTATGTCGGCTTCTCCGCCATCTCGTTCATGTGCATGATGTGGCTGCTGCTGCCGTACACGAGCCCGACGATGGTCTGGGGCATGGCCGGCAAGGGTCTTCGTACGACGATCTCCCTCGAGGGCTTCTACGATAAGGTGCTCGCGAAGTTCGCGCTGGACTGCAACAAAATTTGCGGCATCAACCTCGTCATTCCCATTGGCACGATCGCGTTCTTCGCGCTGCTGGCCTTCGGCATGTGGGCGTTTCTGCACACCAAGACCGGTACAGCCATGACGGCGGTCGGCTCGAACCCCGTGTTCGCAAGAGCCTGCGGCATTGACGTTGACCGCATCCGCCTGCTTTCCGTCATCATGTCCACGTGGCTGGCGGCGGTCGGCATTCTGGTCTACGAGCAGGGCTTCGGCTTCATCCAGCTCTACACCGCACCCAACAATATGACGCTTCCGGCTGTTGCGGCGATCCTCATCGGCGGCGCATCGGTCAACAAGGCGTCGATTCCCAATGTCATCATCGGCACCATCCTCTTCCAGGGTATCGTGACCATGACGCCGACGGTCCTCAACTCCCTCATCCACATGGATATGAGTGAAGTCATCCGTATGATCGTCTCCAACGGCATGATCCTCTACGCACTGACCAGAAAGACGGAGGGATCGAAATGAGCAAACAAGTAAAAGCAAAGAAAAAGCGCCTGACGTTCGGTCAGTTTTTGGCGAATAACTCCGTGCCGATCATGTTTATCCTTTTCTGCGCGGTCTGCATCCCGGTCTCGGGCTTCTCACCGAGCTACCTGCTCAACGAGATCGTGACCCGTATGGGACGAAACACGTTCCTGATTCTGTGCCTGCTGATCCCGATCATGGCCGGTATGGGCCTGAACTTTGGTATGACACTCGGCGCGATGGCGGGCGAGATCGCCCTGATCTTCGTCTCCGACTGGCAGATCTGGGGCATTCCAGGCGTCGTGCTGGCGATGATCCTCTCAATTCCCATCTCAATTCTCCTCGGCGCGTTCTGCGGCGGCATGTTAAACCGCGCACGCGGCCGCGAGATGATCACGAGCTACATCATCTCCTTCTTCATTAACGGCGTGTATCAGCTGGTTGTGCTGTACATGATGGGCTCCATCATTCCCATCAAGCACAGTGAGATCAAGCTGCCCCGCGGCTACGGTATCCGCAACACCGTGAGCTTACTTAACATGCGCCAGTGCATTGACAATCTGCTGGCCATTAACGTAAACGGCGTAAAGATCCCGGTTCTGACGTTTATCCTGATCGCGCTTCTTTGCCTGTTCATCGTCTGGTTCCGCAAGACAAAGCTCGGCCAGGACATGCGCGCAGTCGGTCAGGATATGGAGGTCGCGCGCGACGCGGGCATCAAGGTCGAGCGCACGAGAATCATCTCGATCATCATGTCCACGGTCTTTGCAGGCTTCGGCATGATTCTGTATTTGCAGAACATGGGCAACCTCTCCACCTACAGCTCGCACTCGCAGATCGGTATGTTCTGCATCGCGGCGCTGCTGGTTGGCGGCGCATCGGTTGACAGAGCTTCCATCGGCAACGTCTTTGTGGGCGTGACGCTGTTCCACCTGATGTTCATCGTCGCTCCGGCAGCGGGCGCGAAGATCACCGGCGACTCCATGATCGGCGAATACTTCCGCGTGTTCATCTCCTACGGTGTCATCACCGTCGCGCTTATTATGTACGAAACCAAGAAGCGCAGAAATAAGAGCATGGCCGGTCAGGAGCTTGCCGCGGCGCAGAAGGAGGAAGCACAATGAAAAAACGAACGCTTTTCTTCCGCATCGGCGCAATCGTCATCCTGCTCGCCATCGCGGCGGTCATGATGGTCATCGGCCGCGGCCACACCGTGTATTTCGACAATAAGAAGCTTGAATATAACGGCGAAACCTACGATACCCCCTATAAGGTTTGCGTCTACGTCAATGACGAGCGCGTCGCCAAGCTCTACGATAAAGAGCGCGGCATGGCGACCTGGATCGGTCAGAACTTCGAAATGACGCTCGAAATTACGCAGGAAAAGGGCGGAGACGAGACGACCGAGACGTACCAGATCGCGCTTCCTTATAACATGGACGGCATTGTGATCAACCTCCCGGGCTTCCTCGCGGGGCTCGATCAGGATGCGTACATCACGGAGTTTGTCCCCGTGGCGACCGAAGAGACCACCACGGAAGAGGAAGAACTCCCCGGCGACGAGTTCGGCATCGACATCGACGGCGATATTTAAGCGTCTGACAAACAAGCAAGCGGCCCCGGGTTTCCGGGGCTGCTTTTCTATATTTCCCAAGAAGACCAGATGATGTGCGTAGAGGGCGATGCCCACATCGACACTTACGCAAAAGCGGGAAATTTTCAGAAAATTCGCAGAGTCGCCAGCCCCTGCGAAAGTAGTTAGAAGTACAAAAAAAGGAAACACCTACCAAAGAGGTCGGCTTGTTTGTTGGACACGCGAAAAGACCGGTCAGGTCTGGCGGGAAATTTGTGAACACGCACAATCGACACGGAAACGGAAACTTATTATAATAAAATGCATAATTAAACAGCAAGGGAAGTGCATGATATGCTTTGCAGCAACATCGGCATCAATGAAAGCGGCCATCTGACGTTTGCGGGCGAGGACACCGTCCGGCTCGCGGCACACTATAAAACGCCGCTGTATCTTATGGACGAAGACCGCATCCGCGAAAACTGCCGCATCTACAAAACGGCGATGGAGCGCGCCTTCGGAGCGGGAAGTTTTCCGCTCTACGCCAGCAAAGCCGCGAGCTTCAAGCGCATGTATACCATCATGCAGGAGGAGAAAATGGCCATCGACGTCGTCTCCGCGGGCGAGATCGCAACGGCCAAGCGCGCGGGCTTCTCCATGGAGCGCGCCTTCTTCCACGGGAACAACAAGACCGACGCAGATGTCTCCTACGCCATGGCTGCGAATGTGGGCTACTTTGTGGCGGACCACGAGGAGGAGCTCGAAATTATCAGCCGCGAGGCCAAGAGCCGCGGCATTCGCCAGAAGGTGCTTCTGCGCCTGACTCCGGGCATTGACCCGCACACGTATGAGGCCGTCGCGACGGGCAAGGTCGACTCGAAGTTCGGCGTCGCAATCGAGACCGGACAGGCGGAACACTTTGTCCAGCACGCGCTGAGCCTTCCAAACCTCCGCCTGATGGGCTACCACTGCCATGTGGGCTCGCAGGTCTTCGACGAGGACGGCAGCGTCTACCACAACGCGGCGAAGATCATGATGACGTTTGCCGCGGAGATGAAGAAAAAATACGGCGCAGAGCTGCAAGTACTCGATCTTGGCGGCGGCTACGGCGTTCGCTATACGGATGCAGACCCGCAGGTAAATATCCCCGAGAACATCGAACAGCTGGCTGGAACGATCAAGGCGCTCTGCGCGGAGCTGTCGCTTCCGATGCCGGCAGTGCTCCTGGAGCCGGGCAGAAGCATCGTCGCCGACGCAGGGCTGACGATTTATACGGCGGGCAGCACGAAGTCCATCCCAGGCTACAAAAATTATGTCCCTGTCGACGGCGGCATGACCGACAATCCCCGCTATGCGCTCTATGGGTCCAAGTACACGGTGTATCTCGCAAACCGCGCGAACGAGGAGGCCGATTTCCGCTGCGACGTGGTCGGCCGCTGCTGCGAAAGCGGCGATATCATCCAGCCGAACGTGCTGCTGCCCGAGCCGAAGCGCGGTGACTTTATCGCCGTCTGCACCACAGGCGCGTATAACTACTCCATGGCCTCCAATTATAACCGCATCCCGAGACCTCCTGTCGTCATGCTCTCCGGCGGCAAGCCAACGCTCGCCGTGCGCCGCGAAACCGTCGACGATCTGACCGCGCTCGATATGTAATATGCTGTACCCTCCAGGATTTCGCACGTTTCCGGGCGGTTCGTAGGGGCGGACGCCTCTGTCCGCCCTGAAGAAGTTGCGAATTCGCAGAAAATTTCTGAAAAACGGGATTTTCTGCGGGCGGACAGGGTCGTCCGCCCCTACGGTTCTTTTGAAAATCTTCCGGGAAGATCGTAGGGGGCGATGCCCACATCGCCCCGGCGAATAAACCCGTTTTTACGGAAATCTCCGGCGAATTCGACGGTACCCTTGGGTCGATGTAGGCATCGCCCCCTACGCAAAGACGGACGGATGCGATGCACAAAACGGACGCATGCGACGAAAGAGACGAGCCTCCACGGTATATAAATGAAACAAGCGCCCCGAACCTGCTTCGATGCAGGTTCGGGGCGCATTTTGTAGCTGGTTATTTCTGCGTGAGGACGCGGACGATGCGAAGCGCTGAGCGCTCCAGCGTCACGCGGTCGGGCTCTTTGCTATAGCGCTCGCCGTCGGAGAGGAACATGCCGCCAAATTTCCAGTCGATGATGAGCGAGCGGATAAGGTCGCTGTCTTCGCCGAGGCTCTCGCCGTTGACGGTGGAATCGGGAAGCAGGACGGCCTTGTATGCGCTCACGGCGATTTCAAACGGCAGGCCGTAGATATCGCGGAACGAGGAAAGGCGCAGGTCCAGACTGCGCGGCAGCGTTCCCGCGCGCAGAATGGCAGCTTCGTAGACCTGCACGCCCTTCGCGAAATACAGCGCGCAGCGCCCCGTCAGAACGGGGTCTTCCGACCAGCTCTCCTGCGACACCGCGTCAAACGGCGTGCGCTGGAGCGCACAGCCCGGAGCGAGGCAGAACGAAACGCCGTATTCGCGCATCTCGCGGCCAATGGTCTTGCCGACGGAGAAAATGAGGTCTGGGTCAAACGAGCAGGAAAGGACGCTCGGCGCGGGGAAGCCGGTCGTATACTGATGGCGGTAGGTTCCGTCGTCCTGTTCGATGTCCTTTTTGAGCGCCAGACCGCACACGCCGGAGGCAATCGTCAGCGGCGAAAGCCCATAGCGCGGCAGCTCCGCCGATGCACCGAGCGCGCCGGGGATCTCGGTCGGGCAGAAGCCGAAGTCGCACACGAGCTTTCGAAGGTTTGCGTCGTCCATGCCCGCGATGAACGTAAACGCGCTGCACCGGCCTTCTTTTACGTCTGCGAGCGTGTAGCGCTCGTTATCACCCCGGCAGCCGGTAAACGGGCGGCCCTTTTTGCGGCTGCGGCGGGGAAGGTTGCGGTCGGAAAGGCGGATGGCTCTGCGATGCGCCGTCTCGCGTTCTTCCGCTTCCTCGGGGTAGGTAAATAAATGCATTGGCTCTTTTCTCGCCGGAAGCTCCGCGTCCGGGAAGTCGCACGGCGTCACGGCCTGCACGACGGCGGAGCGCGTCAGACGGATAGAACCGGCAAGGCACGTTGCGCGAGAGCCTGTTCCGACGCGGATATCGTAATAGCCCTCCTCCAGAACGTAAGCGAGGGCGGATTTGCGGAAGAGCGCGAGCTCTGTCACGGGGAAGCGCAGATGAAGCGTCTGGCTCTCGCCCGGGGCGAGCACCTGCGTCTTCTGGAAGGTATCGAGGAACCATGCCGCGCCTGTTTTTCCGCTGTCCGGCCGGGAGCAGTAGACCTGTACGACCTCCTGCACGGGGTATGTTTCGCCGGTATTTTCAACCTCGACGCTCACGGTCACATCGCAGCCGTCCAGTCCCACGCTCACCGAGCTGAGCTCTGCCTTGCCGTAGCCAAGGCCGTAGCCGAACGGGTACAGGACGCTTCCGCCGTAGGTGTCAAAGTAGCGGTAGCCGAAGAAGCCGTCAAGCTGCTGCGCGGCAAGACCGAACGATTCCAGCGTCTCCGGCCAGCTGAACGACAGCTTGCCGGACGGGCAGACCTTGCCGGATACGACATCTGCCAGCGCGTAGCCCGCTTCCTGCCCGGCAAGGCCGAGGAAGACGATTGCGCCGCAGTTTCTTGCCTCCGGATGTAACTCCATATAGCCTGGGGCGGCAATGATGAGCGCGACGCGGGAGAACGCACCGGTCACTTTCCGGATCATGTCCTGCTCAAAGCTTGTGAGCTTCGGGTCATAGTGCGCCGCCGAGCGCGCCAGAACGATCATGGCTGCGTCGTTCATGGAGGCGAACTCCTCCATGCTGAGACTTCCGAGCGGCAGTTCGCTTCCCTCCGGGTGCTCGAGCGCCCACGCGCGGTATTTGTGCGCCAGAAGCGCGTCCGGCTTGACGGTGGGTTCCGCCGTGAGGCCGTCGAGAATTCCAATCTTCCGCCACGGCTCCATGCCGGTAAGGCCGGTCGGCGTAAAGATCTGGCCGATGCCGAAGACGGCGACGCGCACGGGCTCGTCCTTCGTTCCGGCAAAGGGCAGCGTGTTTTCAACATTTTTGAGCAGCACGCAGCTTCCGGCCGCGGCCGCGCGGCTGACGAGGGCGTGCTCGTTCATTCTGGCTGTATATTCCATGGCAATCTCCCATCGATGATATTTTCATGAGCCTATCATATCATAAAAAGCGCCGTTCGGAAACGGGGAAAAACGAAAAATCCGGCGGTTTGCGCCGGAAATCCGGGAAAACTGCCAGCCTTTACAAAAAGTTCACGCAAAGGCCGCGCGAAGGGATATAATAATAGTGTTGCTTTTTTGTACGAAATGCGTACGGAATCATAGAATGATTGGGTTATTTATAGAACAACAAAAGAAGACAGGGAGGACGACGCCATGGCAAAAACCATTCTTGTGGTGGAGGACGATCAGAATATTTCCGAGCTCTTGCGGCTCTACCTTGAAAAAGAGGGCTATACCGTAAACATTGCCGACGACGGCGGAAAGGGCGTGGAGCTCTACCGGCGGCTCAAGCCCGATCTGGTGCTGCTCGATCTGATGCTGCCGGTTTTGGACGGCTGGGGCGTGCTGCGCGCCATCCGGCAGGACGGCAAGACCCCCGTCATCATGCTCACGGCCAAGGGCGAGACCATCGACAAGGTCGCGGGCCTCAAGCAGGGTGCGGACGACTATATCACGAAGCCCTTTGAAATGAAGGAGGTTCTCGCGCGCATCGAGGCGGTGCTTCGCCGTGCGTCGGACGCCGAGGGCAGCAAGGAAAAGCCGAGACGGCTCGTGTTTGACAAGCTCGTTATTGACCTCGACTCGTTTGAGCTGATCGTCGACGGCAAGCGCGTGGAAACCCCGCCCAAGGAGATGGAGCTTTTATATCATCTTGCCTCGTCTCCGAATCGGGTGTATACCAGAAATCAGCTCCTCGACGAGGTCTGGGGCTTTGACTACTTTGGAGACAGCCGCACGGTCGACGTGCACATCAAGCGGCTTCGCGAGAAGCTCGAGGGCGTGTCTGACCAGTGGAGCCTCAAGACGGTCTGGGGCGTTGGGTATAAGTTCGAGGTCGTGCAGCAATGAAAACGACCTTCTCCCGGCTGTTTTCGATGATCGCGGGGTTACTCATGCTCTGCCTGCTCATCACGGGAGTCGCGTTCCGGTTTCTGATGATGAGCTGGGTGGAATCTGAAAAGCGCAAGAGCCTGAGCGCGGACGCGTCGGCGCTGGCAGACCTGGCCGAGGCGTATGATTCATCAGGCGCACTCGAGAGCAACTGGAATTTCCAGATCGGGCTGTCGCTTTTTTCCGAGGTTGGCGAGGTCGGCGCGCTCATCTGCGATGAGGACGGATACGTTGTCATTTGCTCGTGCGACAGTCTGGCGTGCGACCATGTGGGAAAGCAGGTGCCGGAGAGCTACCGGCGGGAGATGCTGCAAGACAGCGTGTACTATGAAAAAAACGTGCAGCTGTCTGATATTTATGAGGACAAGCGCTTTCTGGCCGGGCAGGCGATTGTAAACGACACGACAGGGGACCTTGTGGGCTTCGTTGTTGTGACCGCGCCCATGAACCAGACAACGGACTACATGCTCCGCAGCAGCACGTTTTTTCTCTATACGGCAATCGCAGCGCTGGGCCTGGCGCTCGTTGCGGCGACCTTCTTGTCGCGCTCGCTTGTCCGGCCGCTCGGCCAGATGGCGGATGTGGCGCGCAGGTTCGGCTACGGAGAAACCAAACTTCGCGCCGAGCAGTCCGACAAAAATACCAGCGAGGTCAACGACCTTGCGCTGGCATTCAACACGATGGCGGACTCGCTCGAGCAGTCTGAGCAGCGGCGGCAGGAGTTTATCGCGAACGTATCACATGAACTCAAAACGCCCATGACGACCATCGGCGGCTACGTCGACGGTATTCTGGACGGCACGATTCCCAAAGACAACGAGAAGCACTATCTGCAAATTGTCTCGAGTGAGGTAAGACGCCTTTCCCGCCTCGTGCGCAGTATGCTGGATTTAAGCCGTTTGCAGGCACAGGGAATCGACGAATCGCGCAAGACGCGCTTTGACCTCGGCGACGTGATGGGAGATGTTCTCATTACGTTTGAGCAGAAGATCAACGCGCGTGGCTTGCAGGTAAGCGTCGACCTGCCAGAAAAGCCGGTCTGGACAAAGGCCGACCGGGACGCGATCACGCAGGTCGTGTATAACCTGCTCGATAACGCCATCAAGTTTTGCCCCGTGGGCGGAAATCTGGGGCTGATTCTGGAGCAGGACGGACAAAAGGCGCGCTTGCGCATCCGCAACACCGGCCAGACGATTCCGCCCGAAGAGCTTCCGCTGCTGTTTGACCGCTTCCACAAGGCGGACAAGGCGCGCTCGGCCGACCGCGAGGGTTGGGGGCTTGGACTTTACATCGCGAAGACGATCATCGGCGCGCACGGCGGCGAGATTTGGGCGACGAGCGAAAATGGCGTGACGGAATTTTCCTTTACACTGCCTGCGGTCCGATGAGCAGACCATGTTCAAAAAGTACGGGATTTGTTTTTACAAACTATTCAACATTCTTCTCGCGAAAGCGGATATACTGAGACCATAAGAGATTGTGAAAGCGCAAGGAAGGTGCTTGCCTATGGGATATGACCAGAACAACGAGTATTATAATAGCGGCGACCAGAGCTGGCGCGACCAGACGAACGTCTACCGGACCCAGCGCGAACAGCCGACCCCGATGGGAAGTCGCCGTCCTCGCAGAAGAAGCGGATGGCTGAAGGGAATCTTGGCGGTTCTGCTGGTAGTGGCAATCAGCTTCGGTGCGTTTTATCTGATGCGGAATGTCGGCGTGCGGCTGGAGAAAACGGAAGACGGCGTGACGCTCTCCATGACGAACCGGAGCAAACAGGCAGAGCCGGAACAGGCCGAGCAGCCGATTCCGGAGCCGTCCGCGTCGGCACAGACGGGCACGGAGACGGCCGCGCCGCAACAGACAACGCAGCAGCCCACACAGGGCGCGTATGTCGGCTCGGGCACAAGGCTCAATATCGTCTCCGCACCTGAGAGCTCCGACACGACGTTTTCCGACGAGGAAGACGCGCTGTGCTTACAGGATATCTACAGCTCGGTCATTGACTCCGTCGTTTCCATTTCGTCCATGACCTCGAGCGGCACGTCCAGCGGCACGGGCATCATCATGTCTCAAGACGGCTATGTGATCACGAACCACCATGTCATCACGGGCGCGCTCGTCATTTCAGTTCTCACGAACGACAATCAGGAATTTGAGGCCGCACTCGTCGGAAGCGATGAGATGAGTGACCTTGCGGTTCTGAAAATTGACGCGCGGGGGCTCCAGGCGGCGGAGTTCGGCGATTCGTCGAAGCTCCGCGTGGGCGACAGCGTGGTCGCCATCGGAGACCCTCTCGGCGTGCAGCTCCGGGGTACGATGACAAACGGTATTATTTCCGCCATCAACCGCGACCTCACCGTGGGAGACCGGACGATGACCCTGATTCAGACGAACGCCGCGCTCAATAACGGAAACTCCGGCGGGCCGCTCATCAACTGCTACGGACAGGTCATCGGCATCAATACGGTGAAAATGAGTTCGTATTACACTGCTACGGCCTCGGTCGAGGGACTCGGCTTCGCGATTCCGATTTCCGTCGCAAAGCCGATCATCGACGAGCTGATCGAAAATGGCTATGTGGCCGGCCGTCCCGCCATCGGCATTTCGGGAGACTCCCTGCCGTCCTACTACCGGACGTATTACCGCCTGCCGGATGGCGTGTATGTGACCTCTGTCAACGAGGGAAGCGACGCGAAGGCCAAGGGTATCCGCGAGGGCGATATCGTGACGGCCATCAATGGAGAAAAAATCTGCTCCATTGACGAGCTCAATACGGTGAAGAACCAGTATGCCGCGGGCGACGAGGTGACGCTCACCATCTACCGCAGCGGCACCTACTACGAGGTGACCGTGACCCTCGTCGATCAGGCTACCGGAAAATAAAGCAAAAAGAAAATCGAGAGAATCTGCAAATTAGCGGATCCTCTCGATTTGTTTTTCTTTCGGAAATTTAAATTATGCGTAGGGGTGCTGCTTTTCGGGCAGGCATGTTAGCCATTCGTGGGGTCGTAATTCTTGCCGAACTGGAGGTCGGTAAATTTAATGGTTGCGCTGTCCATGCGAAGCGGTCTTGTGTTCTGCTTCTGGCCGGACGGAGCACTTGCGGGCGGGGTCTCCGGCTTGGGGTCCGCGCCGACAAGCTTTTCCATGTTCTCCGAGATGGCCTCGGCGATCGACTCCGCGCTCTCGGAAGGAGCGCTCACAACCGGCTGCACGGGCGCGGCGGGCTGTACGGGTGGCTGCACGGCTGCGGGCTGGTCTGCCTGCCAGTCATACGGCTTTTCACGCACAGTCTTCTGCGGCATGACCTGCGGCTGCGAGAGCGTCAGGTCGCGGGACTTGAGCTTTTCCAGAAGCTCCAGATGTCCCTTGATGTCCTGCTCGATGACGTCGATAAAATTGAGCGCGGTCTTCTTTGCGTCGTCCACGCGCGCCTGCTCCTCGGCGAGCTCCTTTTTGAGGTCGTCGCTCTGCGAGCGGAGCGTTGTTTCCGCGCCGGCTACGATGGTTGCGCTGCGGGACTGGGCTTCTGCGATCATCCGGTCGCACTGTGCCTGCGCCTGCGCCATCTGCTGCTTCATGGCAGCCTCCTGGCCGCGACATTCCTCGAGCTTTTCGACCAGAATCTTCATCTTGGACTTCAGCACGGAATTTTCTTTGTAGAGCATGATGTAGTCTTCGGTGAGCGGTTCGAGAAAATCGTCCACCTGCTGCATATCATAGCCGCCGAAGACGGCCTTGGAGAAGGTTTGCTCCTGAATTTCCTGAGGTGTGAACATACGGGTTCTCCTTTCCGGCCGGACGCTTACAGGTACAGGCCGTTATTTTCAAGCTCGTCGATCAGATCGCCGACAATATCCACGTTGTAGGGCGTGATGATATAGGTGCTGATGGCGATTTTTTTGATTTTGCCGTCGAGCGCGTAGGCGCAGCCGGACAGGAAGTCGACAAGCCGTCTTGCAACATCTTTATTCGTTGCCTCCAGATTCAGAACCACCGCGTGTTTGCTGCGAAGATGCTCGGCGATGTCGGAGACGTTGTCGAACCGGTCAGGCTTGACCAGGACCACCTGCATCTGGGCGGTGGTGTGGATGTTCACGACCTTGTTATTGCCGGGGGTGCGGCGGGTGGACGCATTGCCGGAGCCGAGGCTCGACGAAATATCGTCATCGGTATCGTCCAGATCAAAGCTCGGCGCGCGGCTGGGCGCGGGAGCGGAAGAAGAACGCGAGGCCCGTGTGGGTCTTACGTCGTCGTCAAATTCATCGAAATCGTCCTCGTCCTCGGTGTAGGGCTTGGCCAGTTTCTTCAGTTCATCCATGAATCCCATAACTCTGATATCCTCCAAATAAATCTGTCTGTCAGACTTTATTGTAATTTCTTGCGCCAAAGATGGCGGTGCCGACACGGACAAGCGTCGCTCCTTCGCGGATAGCGTCCGGGTAGTCGCCGCTCATGCCCATCGACAGGCAGTCCATGGACACATTATCGTATTTTTTTGCACTTATGTCAACAAAAAGATTCCGCATTTCTGCAAAATATCTGCAATTATCGCCCGGTTTTTCGCTCACGGGAGGAATTGCCATGAGTCCGTGGAGCCGGACGTGGGGATATTCTCCCATTTTTGCCGCAAGCTGGGCAGCTTCCTCGGGTGTAAAGCCGGATTTGCTTTCCTCGGCGCCGATGTTGATCTCAAAGAGAATATCCTGCGTCACGCCGATTTTTGCTGCCTGCTTTTCGATGCACTCGAGAAGCTCCAGCCGGTCGACCGACTCGATGAGATCGACGACACCGACAATGTACTTGACCTTATTTGTCTGCAGGTGGCCGATGAAGTGAAGGGGTTTGCCCTCATACGCGCCCTGCGGACGCTTTTCCTGAATTTCCTGCACGCGGTTCTCGCCGCAGCAGTCTACCCCGGCGGCAATGGCCTCCCGGACGGCGGCAGCGTCGTTCATTTTGGTGGCCGCGCAGAGGCGGATGCTCTCTGGGTCGCGGCCTGCCTGCTTTGCGGCCTCGGCCATTTTTTCGCGGATGCTCGCGACATTTTCTGCAATGGTGCTCATTTGCCCACAACCTTTCCATCGTATAGATTCTTTGCATGAATGATGATCTCGTCGCCCGGCCAGAGATTGGCGGTCGAGGTTTTATCCAGCTCTACGACGTAGCTTTCGCCGTTGTCGTGGAGAATGGTGATTGGCTTCCATCGGGCAGTCGCGCCCTCGAGGACATAAACGCCGGTTTGCCCGCCGTCTTCGACACGAACCGCGTCCTTGGGCACACGAAGGCCCTGATAGGAGTTGAAAACGACATCGGCGGACTGCTGGCGCAGAAGCGTCACGTTCTGCATGTATTTGTCGCAGGAGAGGACGAGAAGCTTATAGCCCGCCTCGTTGTTTCCCACGCGCTCGACCGTCATGTCGAGCTGGTCATAGACGTCTCTTGCAAACAGAAGCTGCACCCGCGCGCCCTCTTTTACGTCCTTGAGCTCGCTTGCCGGAAGCGTTGTCACGTAGTACCACGTCGTGCCGCGGATGAGTTTTCCGATTGCGTTTTCCGGGACAGTCTCGGGCTCGATCAGGTTATAGTCCTGTGCGGTCATGGTCTGGAGTTTCTCGGGGGTCAAAACGGCTTCATATCCGTCGGCTACGCCGGAGTAGGTGCCCGCGTGGTCAGCGCTAATGGGTCTTGTATCCGCGGCGGCCTGCTCCTGTAAGCGAGAGAGCTCGTTCTGCACGTTTTCCAGCTGCGCATGAATCGCGTCCGTGTCTCCCGCGCCCGCCGAGCGGCGAAGAACGAGGCCCTTGAGTTCGGGCGAGACATCCTGCGCGGAGTTCATGTCCCGGCGCGCGGTAAATTTCGCGAGCGAGAGAAGATTGCTTTGAATCTCCGTGTCCAGCGCCGCCTGATCGGCAAGGCTTGACGATGCGCTCCATGCGTATTGCAGCTGCGTGAGCTGCTCTTGAAGGTCCTGAATGCGGCTCTGGCGCTGCTGCGCGCCATCGGAGAGATATCCGGTGGCGACAGCCTCGTTTGCCGCGACGTGCGCGCCCTCGGCGCAGGTGATAACGGTAATGTCATAGGCGGAGGTGAGGATCTCCTCGTCGCGCACGACGAAGCCCGTCGTGTAGCAGCCCGCGCCCGCCTCGTATTCGATGGCCGTGGACGTGGTCAAGGGCTCTGAGAGAGACGAGGCGACATTGTAGCCGAAATAGGCGATGATGGCGGCGAGGAAAATCCAGAGAATAAGATTGGTATAGTGCTTGCCTTGCTTCATGGGGGCTCCTTCCCATCAGGAAGGCGCTATCCTTCCTGACTCAGGCGCAGCGGAACCGACGGCGCAATGGTCGAGACCGCGTGCTTGTAGATCATCTGCTGCCTGCCTTCCGAGACAAGCACGATGACGAACGCGTCAAAGCCCGTGATGATCCCGCGCATCTGAAAGCCGTTGACCAGAAAGACGGTCAGGGGCGTGCGCTCCTTGCGGGCCTGATTGAGAAATGTATCCTGATAGGTTTCGGTACGCTGCATAGGTATGTCTCCTTCTTTTTCCGGAAGCGTCATGGCTTCCTTTTATTTTTGGATATACCTATCGTACCATTTTATTCACGCGAAAAAAGGGATATTCGCGCAGGCCTGCTGAAAAACGGCGGAAAAATCCGGTTCGCGCGGCTGCAAGATCCAGTGGATCTGCTCGTTTCGCCGCAGCCATGTGAGCTGCCGCTTGGCATAATTGCGCGAGCGCTGCTGGACAAGTGCGGCTGCCGCGGCAATATCGCCGCTGTTTGTCAATGCGTCTACAAATTCTTTATAGCCGATGGCCTGCATGGCCGTGGCCGTGGGGGGGACGCCGGAGGAAAGAAGGGCGCGAATCTCATCGAGCAGCCCCGCTTTCAGCATTTTTTCGACGCGAAGATCGATCCGGTCATATAGATCCTGCCGGTTCTCAAAACTCAAGCCGAGCCAGACGGCGTCGTGCTTTGGTGGCAGCAGCTTTGTTTTTCGGTTGTGCTCGGAGATCGTCTCGCCGGTCTCCAAGTAAACTTCCAGCGCGCGGATAATGCGCCGCCGGTCGGACGGGTGCAGGCGCGCACCCGCTTCCGGGTCGACCGCTTTGAGGCGCGCGAGCACGGGTTCGATTCCCGTGTGGTTCACCTCAGCTTCCAACTTTTCGCGCACGCCGGTCGATGGGCACGGGGCGAACGTGCGGCCGAGAAGCAGACTGTCCGCATACAGCCCTGTTCCGCCGCAGACGACGCAGGTTTTGCCGCGCGACAGGATATCCTGCAAAATGGGCTCGGCGAGCTCTACGTATTTTCCAACGGAAAAATCCGCCTTCGGGCTTGCTGCGCCGATCATATGGTGCGGCACGCCCTGCATTTCTGAGACGGTCGGCGCGGCGGTCCCGATTTCCATGCCGCGATAAATCTGCATGGAGTCGCACGAGAGCACCTCGCCGTCATATTTTTTGGCCAGCTCGACGGCAAGCCGTGTTTTGCCCGAGGCCGTGGGCCCTGCGACGCAGATGATTTTTTCCAAACGGCTTGCCTCCTTTCAGGTCTGGTTCTGGATGTTATGTACGCTTGAACTGCTTTTCAAGCTCCTTTTTCGTGAGCTCGATGCACACGGGTCTTCCGTGCGGGCAGTATTTGATATCATCCCGGGAGAGAACCTCGCGCACCAGCGCTTCTCGCTCCCTGGGCTGGGTGTGCCAGCCTGCCTTGATGGCGGCCTTGCAGGCCATGGTGTGAAGGAGGTTGTCCCGTAAATCTGCCTGCGATGGGCGCTTTCCGGTGAGAAGGTCCTCCGCGAAGGCCTCCAAGGTCGCGCACGCGTCTTCCTCAGTGAGATCGGAGGGGATTTGCCGCAGAACGAGCTGCAAGTCCGCAAACTCCGACACATCGAAGCCGAGCGACTGCAAAAGCGGCAGATTTTCCAATACCGCCTGCGCCTCGGGCTTTGTGAGGCTTACCGGCACGGGCTGCAATAAAAGCTGCGGAATGACGGGGTGCTCCTCGGATTTTAATTTTTCGAAGAGGACGCGCTCATGCGCGGCGTGCTTGTCGATGAGAAGCAGGCTCTCGCCCTGTTCGACCAGGATGTAGGTGTCCATCGTCTCGCCGATGACGCGGAAGGGGACCTCCGGGATGGAAAGCACCTGCTGGGACTCAGGTTCCGGCGCGGGCGTTAACTTCGTAGGGGCGGACGCGGCTTTCCGCCCAAGGGGGAAGTGTTCTTCTTCCGGCACGGGCGTCAAAGGGGCGGGCGCTTCCTTGGGCGCAGGCGCAACCGGTTCCGCTTTCGGGATGACCGGCGCAGCCTCCGGCGCTTTTACGGTGCGCTCCGGCACCTGCACGGGAGACGACAGCGCGGCAGAGAGGAATGACGGCTCGTCGACGAACACGGAAACGGGCTTTGCCGCGGGCCGGACAGGCTTTTCAAACGGATTTTCCTCGGCGGCCGATGCTGTGCGGCGGAATTCCTCGGCCATTTTGGTCTGGAAGAAGTCCTTTTTAGACGCGGGAATATTGGACGAGACGCTGCCTGCGATCTGGTCCTGCCGGGATTTCGGCAGCTGGACAGCGGGGCGACCTGGGGCTTTGTTCAGAGCCGAGAGGACCGCGTAATGCACCGCGTCAAATGCGCCGCGCTCGGACAGGAACTTTACTTCCGTTTTTGCCGGGTGCACGTTCACATCCACGGCCTGTACGGGAAGATCGATCTCCAGCACGCAGACCGGAAAACGCCCGACCATGAGCTGGTTTTTATACGCCTCCTCCAGAGCGGCGGACAGCATCCGGGACTTGATGAACCGGGAGTTGACGAAAAAGTACTGATACGAGCGGTTGCCGCGCGTGCAGGTGGGCTTGGTAACAAACCCACGCACGGTGAACTGCTCCCACGAGCCTTTGACCTCGATCATGTTGTTCGCGATCTCACGGCCAAAGACGGTGTAGATGGCGGCCATGCGGTCGCCGGAGCCGGCAGTCGAAAGCTGCTCCTGCCCGTCCTTTAAAAACCGGAAGGCGATCTCCGGGTGCGCCAGGGCCTGCTGCTGCACGGCGAGGAAAACGGCGGAGGCCTCCGCCTGATCGGATTTCATGAACTTCATGCGCGCGGGGGTGTTATAAAAGAGATCGCGGACGAGAATTGTCGTCCCCTCCGGGCAGCCCGCGGGGGATTTCTGCGTGATCTGCCCGGCCTCCAAGTGAAGACTTACGCCGGGGGTATCGGCGGCTTTAGTCAGTAAGTCGATCCGACTGACGGCAGAAATCGCGGCGAGCGCTTCTCCCCGGAAGCCGAGGGTTGAGATGGCGGCAAGGTCGTCTTTGTTCCGGATCTTGCTTGTCGCATGGCGCAGAAACGCCGTGCGCGCGTCCTCTGGGGCCATGCCGCAGCCGTTATCGGAAATGCGGATGAAGGTCATGCCGCCGTTCTGGATTTCTATGGTGATGCGCGCTGCGCCCGCGTCGATGGCGTTTTCCACCAGCTCCTTGACAACGGAAGCCGGACGCTCGACCACTTCGCCCGCGGCGATCAGATCTGCGACATGGCGGCTGAGCTGGACAATTTTCGGCATGGGAACCTCCTTTACGAAAGGGTCAGAAGACCAAAGGACATGGCGTTGATGAGTGCGTGCAGCGTGATGGGGGCCCAGATGGTGCCGCCCTTTTCATAGACCCACGCAAGCGCGACGGACGCCGGGATATAGGGAAGGCAGCTAAGAAGAATGGACAGTGCGGGGTACAGCCCAAAATACTGCCAGTTGTGCATGAGGGTAAAAAGAAGCGCGGAGACGATGTAGGCAAGGACCCTTGAGGCCGGGCGGATGGTTCCGAAGACCACGCCGCGCACCAGCGTCTCTTCGATCACAGGCGCGAAGACGACGCTCACGGCGAGCATCACGTACCGGTTCTCAAAAATCAGCTCGTTTACCGTCACGTTATTATAAATCGTAACCTGACCGGCCAGAAGATGCTCGAGCGCCTGCACGGCCCATGTGCCCGCGTAGTAAAGCGCGAAGCCTAAGATCAGCGCCTGCACGAAATTCCAGAAGCCGGAGCCGAAGAAGCGCTGTAGGAGGAAATTCCGGAAGACGAGCAGGACAAACAAAAGATTGATCGAAAAATAGATGATATTGATGGTGAGCGCCGTGAGGCTCACATGCAGCGCCGCCGCGAGATACTGGATGCCTGCGCTCAGCAGTACCAGATAAAACGGCAGATAGCACCATCCGGCGATGGCCTCGGCGCGCGAGAGACTGCGGCCAAGCGAGTAGTAGGATTTTGCCATGGACGGCGCTCCTTTCTAAAACTTAAAGCAGCTGCTTGAGCTGGTAAAGAACGTTCATCGCTTCAATGGGCGTGAGCGTTTCGACGTTGATGGCAGAAAGCTTTTCGCGGATTTCGTCCGCCTGCAGGTCCATGAGGCTCACCTGATCGGACGCTTGCTTTTGTACGGCGGGCGTTTTCGGCGCGCCGGATTCTAATTCCTTGAGAACCGCTCTTGCCCGCGCGATGAGCTTATCGGGAAGACCGGCGAGTTTTGCGACCTCGACGCCGTAGCTGTCGTCTGCCGCGCCGGGGACGATTTTGCGCAGGAAGATCATCTCGCCCTGCCGCTTCTTGACGGCGATGTTGAAATTCCGGATCTCGGGGATCTCCTGCTCCATGGACGTGAGCTCATGGTAGTGCGTGGCAAAGAGCGTCTTTGCGCCGAGCTTTTTGGGGTCGACCGCGTACTCTAAAACCGCTTTTGCGATGGCCATGCCGTCGAAGGTCGATGTGCCCCTGCCGATTTCGTCCAGGATGAGAAGCGAGCGGGGCGTCGCGTTTTTGAGAATGTCTGCAACCTCGTTCATTTCTACCATGAACGTCGACTGGCCGGAGGCCAGATCGTCCGACGCGCCGATGCGGGTAAAAAGCTTATCGACAATGCCGACGCGGGCGGACGCGGCCGGGACGAAGCTTCCCATCTGCGCCATGAGGACAATGAGCGCGACCTGGCGCATATAGGTCGATTTACCGGCCATGTTGGGGCCTGTGATGATGGCGGCCTTGCAGCCGTCCGCGCCGAGGACGGTATCGTTCGGGACAAAGAGCGTGTTTTTGAGCATCTGCTCGACCACGGGATGACGGCCCTGCGTGATGCGGATTTCGCCGGAGAGGTCGACCTCGGGGCGGCAGTAGTGGTTATGGACCGCCGTGTGCGCAAAGCTGCAAAGAACGTCTAAGCTGGCGATGGCCTGCGCCGTTTTCTGCACGCGCTGGGACTGCTCGGAGACATGCGCGCGCAGCTGGGTGAAAATTTCGTATTCGAGCGAGACAATCCGGTCCTTCGCGCCCAGGATGGTCGACTCGAGTTCCTTTAATTCCTGCGTGATGTAGCGCTCACCGGTAGAGAGCGTCTGCTTGCGGATGTAGTGGTCGGGGACGAGGTTCAGCTGCCCCTTGGCGACCTCGATATAGTAGCCAAACACGCGATTGTAGCCCACGCGGAGGTTCCGGATGCCGGTTGCCTCCTTTTCACGCGCCTCGATGGCGGTGAGCATGCCCGTACCGCCGTTCTGGATTTCGCGCAATTTATCCAGCTCTTCGTTCGCGCCGTCCCGGATCATGCCGCCCTCGCGCAGAACGAAGGGGGGCTCGTCGACAATGGTCTTTTCGATGGCCTCCTTGAGGTCCTGCAATGGGTCGAGCTGGTCGTAGATTTCTTTTAAGAGGGGGGAAGAGAGCGTTTCGAGGCGGTCGTGGATCGCCGGAAGCGTCGCCGCGCCCTGACTGAGGGCGACAAGGTCGCGGCAGTTTGCCGTGCCCGTGACAATGCGCGCCATGACGCGCTCGTAGTCCGACACCTCGCGAAGCGATAGCCGCAGCTCCTCGCGGTCGATCGTCTTGTCCACGAGCTCCTGCACGGCGGAAAGCCGCTTTCCGATTTTCGCGGGACTAAGTAAGGGCCGCTCCATCCACGACCGGAGGAGCCTTCCGCCCATCGCTGTTTTTGTCTGATCGAGAACGCCAAGAAGGCTCCCTTTCTTTTCCTTCGTGCGCATCGTCTCGGTGAGCTCCAGGTTCCGCCTGGCTGTCAGATCGAGCCCCATGAACTTGCCCGCGACATAGAAATCCAGCGCGCGGATGTGGGGAAGGTCGTTTTTCTGTGCGTCCCGGAGCGCGCACAAAAGAGCGCCCGCGGCAATGATAACCTCGTCGTGCCCGGTAAGGCCGAGCGCATCCTGGGCCTTTCCGAATTGCGATTCGACAGCGGCCTTGCAGAGGCTTAAATCAAACTGGTGCTCGCGGCTCCTGCCCATGCAGCAGCCAAGGCGGGCGGATGCGACGGCTTTGATTTCTTCGGACGTTTCTGCGTCTCCACCCAGAAGGAGCTCTGCCGGGCTGAAGCTTCCGAGCTCGTTGCACACGGCCTCCTCTGCATCACTGCCGGAGAAGACGGTTGCGCTGAACGCGCCGGTCGAAATATCGCAGAAAGCCGCGCCGAAAGCGCCGTTTTTGCCGTAGACGCAGGCGTAATAATTGTTTTTCGATTCGTCCAGCATCGAACTCTCGGTCACGGTGCCGGGGGTCACAATGCGGATGATGTCGCGTTTTACAAGACCCTTGGCGAGCGCCGGGTCTTCCATCTGCTCGCAGATGGCGACCTTGTAGCCCTTCTGGACAAGGCGGGCGATATAGCTTTCGGAGGAATGGAACGGCACGCCGCACATGGGGACCTTGTCTTCGGGCGCTTTGTCTTTGGCGTGGTCGCGGCTGGTGAGCGTGAGGTCCAGTTCGCGGGAGGCGATGCGCGCGTCCTCGTCGAACATTTCATAGAAATCGCCCAAGCGGAAAAAGAGAATGCAGTCGGGGTTCCGCTCCTTGACGGTGCGGTACTGCTGCATCATGGGCGTGAGCTCAGCCATAGAGATACCTCCGATTTGTGTTTGGAATTGGATTCGTAGGGGCCGATGCCCACATCGGCCCGTTGGGAAGCTGCGAATTCGCCGAAGATTGCCGTAAAAACAGTACGTTCTGCTGGGGCGATGTGGGCATCGCCCCCTACGCGTAGTTTTGAAAGTTTGCGTGAGGTGTGTTTGCGGTACACAGCAGGGTTAGTCGAAAACTTCGCCGACGAGGCTCCAGGTGGTGCAGCCGGTGATTTTTGCATCAATGAATTGGCCAATCAGGCTGTCATCGCCCGGCAGGCGCACGAGTCGGCCGCCTTCGGTTCGGGCAGTGAGATTCTCGCCGTCGCGTCCGTCGACCAAAACACGCATTGTTTTTCCGACGTAGGCCTGATGAATTTCAAGCGAAATGCGGTTCTGCACATTGCAGAGCTTGTCGAAGCGGCGGTTTTTTTCCTCCTTTGGCGTGGGGTCTTCCATTTTGGCCGCAGGGGTTCCGCCGCGGGGAGAGAAGATGAAGGTGAAAAGTGCGTCGTAGCGGACCTGTTCAATGAGGCTGATGGTGTCTTCAAACTCTTCTTCCGTCTCGCCGGGGAAGCCGACAATGACGTCGCTCGTGAGTACAAGGTTCGGCATGACCTTCCGGCCATAGTCGACGAGTTCTAAATACTGTGCGCGGTTGTAATGCCGGTTCATGGCCTTGAGCACGCGGTCGTTGCCGGACTGGAAGGGGAGGTGGAACTGATTGCAGATTTTATCGTGGCTCGCGATCGTGTCAAAAAGCTTGTGGGACGCGTCTTTGGGGTGGCTTGTCATGAAGCGCAGCCAGAAATCTCCCGGGAGCTCGGCAAGAGAGGCCATGAGGTCCGCAAAGTCGACGCCGCAGTCCAAATCCTTGCCGTAGGAGTTGACGTTCTGGCCGAGGACGGTGATGTCCTTATAGCCGGCGGCAATCAGCCCTTTGACTTCTTCAATGATTTCCTCGGGCCGTCTCGAGCGCTCACGACCGCGCACATAGGGGACGATGCAGTACGAACAGAAGTTGTTGCAGCCGTACATAATGGACACCCACGCCTTGAGCTTCGAGGCCCGGACAACGGGGATGCCTTCTGCGATATTGCCCGCCGAATCGTCGACCGCGAAAATGCGCTTGCGTCGCGTGAGGACCGATTGCAGCAGCTCCGGGAAGCGCCAGAGCTGGTGGGGGTTAAACACACCGTCTACATGGTGGTAGCTGTGCTTGATCTTTTCGACCACGGTGGGCTGGCCCATCATGCAGCCACAGAGAAAAATTTTCTGCGTCGGGTGGCGGTTTTTGGTGTGGACCAACGCGCCGACATTTCCGTAGACGCGCGTTTCAGCGTGCTCACGGATGGCGCAGGTGTTGATGACGATGCAGTCCGCGCCCTCCTCGGTGTCAGACATCCGGTAGCCGCATTCCAGCAGCATGCCGCGGATGCGCTCGGAATCGGCCTCGTTCTGCTGGCAGCCGTAGGTATCGACAAAGGCGAGCGGGGTCCGGCCCTCGGCCTTCCAATAGCTTGCGATTTCGCGGCAGATGGCCGCCTGCCGGTCGAGCTCCGGCTGAGAGATAACGGTAGTGTGACGTTCCAAAAAAGTACCCTCCGATAGACCGATTTCAATGTAGCACAATATTATAACACAACGCGCGGGAGTTTTCCACAGGCGCGGCTTAAAAAATGCCGATTTTGCGCGTATTATACCAGAAAACCCGGCGCATTTCAACGAACGGCGGGGCGCGGATGCGGCAAACGGCGCACAATTCACAAATTGTTTACCGCGTGGCCGGGGCCTCGTCGTTGCAAAAGCGGAGGGTGTGTGGTAAACTGTAGCAGATCATTTCCGGCGGCAAATGCGCGTTGCGGCCGGAAAACAGGCGATTTTGAGATGATGCCGCATGCGCGGCAGAAGGAAGGAACGTATGAAAAAGTGTAACCATTGCGGCGCGGAGGTGCCCGAGGAAGAGGGCGTGTGCCCCGCGTGCGGACAGGAAGTAACAGAAGAAACGGCTTCCGCGGAAGAACCGACCGAACAGACCGCCTCGGAGGAGACTGCGGCGCAGACCGATTCGGAAGCGGAAAGCTTTACCTGCGAGGAAGAGCCGGAGACGGACGGCGCGGAACAGACTGAGGATGAGGCTTCTGCGTCGGGGGATGAACCGCAGGAGACTGCGCCGGAGAAGAAAAAGCCGTCGGCGCTCGTGTGGGTGATTGGCGCGCTGGCTGTCGTTGCGATCGTCGCGGCGATTTTCCTTGCCGGGAAAAAGAGCGCAGCCAAGCCAGATGCAGACGCTCCCGCCGAAGAAGGCGTGACGGAAACGACCGACGAAAACGCCCAGAACGCGGACGACGCGGAAAGCACGGATAGCTTCGTGTCCTACACCGTGACGCAAGACGAGTTGACCGATGAGGTTCTCGCCAAGGTCGTCGCCTCCTGCGGCGATCGGGACCTCACGAACCGCGATCTCGCGTTTTATTACTGGCAGCAGTACTATACGTTTGTCAATAACTACGGCTCGTACCTGAGCTATATCATGGACACCTCAAAGGGACTCGACGAGCAGGCCTACAGTGAGGACCAAACGTGGCAGCAGGCATTTTTGGACAGCGCGGTCACGATGTTCCACTCGATGACGGCCATCAATCTGGAGGCCGACAAGGCGGGCTTCGAGCTCGGCGAAGAGGATCAGGCGCAGCTCGACGCGATTCCGGAAAGCTTGGACGCGACGGCGGGCTATTACGGCATGGAAGACGGCCTTGCGTATTTGCAGCGGGTCTTCGGGCCGAGCGTGACGGTAGAGGACTATGTGGCGTTTGTGCGCGACTCGATGCGTGCTTCGCGGTACATGGAGCTGCTTGTTGAGCAGATGGAGTTTTCCGACGCGGAGATCAGCGATTACTATGACCAGCACGCCGAGGACTACGCGCAGAGCCGGATCGAGAAGATCGACAAGCCTATGGTGAGCGTGCGGCACATTCTCGTGATCCCGACCGAGCAGAACGAGGACGGCACGTATACCGACGAAGCGTGGGCAGAGGCAGAGCAGAAGGCGCAGGAGCTGCTGGACGAGTGGAAGGCAGGCGAGGCGACGGAGGATTCCTTTGCCGCGCTGGCAAACGAAAACTCGGAGGACCCCGGCAGCAGCTCCAACGGCGGGCTGTACGAGGATGTGTATCCCGGCCAGATGGTCGATCCCTTTGACGAATGGTGCTTTGACGACGCGCGCCAGCCCGGTGACACCGGCATCGTGAAGACCGACTACGGCTATCACGTCATGTATTATGTCTCAAAAGGCGAAGCGGTGTTCTGGTTCGAAGCGGCAAAGAGCGATTTGCAGACCGAGCGGGAGAACGCACTCGAAGAGTCGATTCGCGCGCAGTATCCGCTGACAGAAAACTTGGAGAACGCGGCAATTTTTGACGTGCAGGCGGAAGACCGTGCGGCGGCCAATGCGGCTGCGGCAGAGGCGGCGGCAAGCGAAGCGGCCACCGAGGAAAGCGGTACAGATGCGTCGGAGGATACGGCGGCGCAGAAAGAAGCGGGCGAATAAGGCGCTTGCAGCAAACAGGAGGCGGTAGTGGATGCAAAAAAAGCTGCTGTTTTTTGTCAACCCCAGAGCCGGACATTCGGAGATCCGGGGAAGCCTGATGCAGGTCATTCAGATTTTTACGGCGGGCGGCTACGAGGTGACTGTCCACCCAACCAGCGCGCCGCGCGATCTCACGCGGCAGATTGAAAAGCGGGCGGCGGATTTTGACCTTGTCGTCTGCACGGGCGGAGACGGCACGCTCAATGAGGCCGTGTCGGGCCTTATGCAGCTGCCGCCGTCTGCCCGGCCGCCGCTGGGGTATATTCCGGGCGGAACGGTCAACGATGTGGCGCGGACGCTGGGGCTGAGCATGGACCCGATTCTCGCCGCACAGGACATTGTGACGGGACGCGAGTTCCCGATCGACGTGGGTGCGTTCGGGGAGAACCGGTGGTTCGTCTATGTGGCGGCTTTCGGCCTGTTTACGGGCGTATCGTATCAGACCCCGCAGGAGGACAAGCAGGTTTTGGGAAGGCTTGCATATTTTCTCCACGGGGTCAAGGCACTCGGCGAGGTCAAGCCGATTCACGCGCGTGTGGAATTTGAAAATCAGGCGCTGGAGCTGGACGTTCTCGATGGGCTCGTGTGCAGCACAACGTCAGTCGGCGGCGTGCTGGCTCTGGACAGCCTCGGCATTAGCCTCAACGACGGGCAGTCGGAGCTGCTTCTGGTGCGGGATATCAAGAATCTGATTGATTTCAACAATGTGAGCACGGCGCTTTTGAAAAGCGATTTCCGCGAGAACGAGAACATCGTTTCCAAAAAGGTGCGCCGGGTGAAGTTTTTGTTCGACAGTCCGGTCGATTGGACGCTTGACGGCGAGTACGGCGGGACGGTCAAAGAGGTTGAGATCGTCAATCATCAGAGGGCGATTAATATCATCGTGCCACGATAATAAGAAGGGGGGCGGCGAAAGCCGCCCTTCTTTTTTGTTTTGCCGTCCGTGGCGGCAAGCGCCAATTTAGTCTGGCAGAGACCTGCCAGCCGGTTCATTTTTCGACCCCACGCTTCTTAGCTGCGCAAAGAAGCGCGGTGTCGAGCCGCCGCGAAGAAATTGCCCAGAGGAAACCCTTGAAAGGGTTTCCTCTGGACTCCTTCCCAAACAGAGGGGCAGCGGCCCCTCTGGCACCCCGGGCTGCCCGGTACGGACGGTTGTACCGGTTGGGCGTGCCTACGTACTTTTGAACGCTCTGTAGTCGGGGGTACGACAAATTTGTGAGACCCGACTCGGCGCAAAGCAAATTTCCTCTGGAAATTTCTTTGCGCGGGGGCTGCCTGCTCTGCGATGAGGACCCCCGTCCCCCATCGCAGCCCACCCGCAAGGATTTTTGCAGAGCAAAAATACCTTGCGGCGGATAAAGTGTCACAAATTTGCTGCTCGGCAGGAAGATCGTCAGACATTTTACAAACCAATAAAACCGTGCATACCAGAAAGAGAGTGCTTCCAAAATACGTAGGAGGTGCTCGACTTGTCTGGCACTGCAAATCTGGAACTCCCGGGATCTCAAAAGGGTCGAAACCCTTTTGTATTTACGCGCAAGCGTAAAAAGCAACTTCTTCCCGGCGGCTCGACACGGCGCTTCTTTGCGTAGCTAAGAAGCGTGGGGTCGAATTACCGGGCTGGCAGGCCTCTGCCAGTTGAACTTTGGCGCCTGCGCCACGGACAGCAGAAAGTAAAAATCCTTTCTTGATTTGTTCACAAATTATTTATAGTAGAAGGTATTGACAAGCGAAGAAAGCGGTGGTAAACTGCGTTTAGCACTCAGGGATAAGGAGTGCTAAATCGATGGGAGGAAGAAGCATGGAACTGACAGACAGAAAAAAGCAGATTCTGCGGGCCATTGTAGACAGCTACATCCGCACGGCTGAGCCGGTCGGCTCCAAGACGATCTCCCAGATGCCGGGCATGGACTTCTCGCCCGCAACCATCCGCAACGAGATGGCAGACCTCACGAGCATGGGACTTCTCGAGCAGCCGCATACGTCGGCCGGGCGCGTTCCGAGCGCGGCGGGCTACCGGCTGTATGTCGACGAGCTTATGCAGAGCTACCGCCTTTCGATGGATGAAACGAAGACCATCAATCAGGCGATGGAGGTCAAGATGCAGGAGGTCGACAAAATGATCTCCCAGGTCGGTAAGCTCGTTTCCAAGATGACCGACCTTCCCGCCTACGCCGTCGCGGCCAGAAGCTCGGAGAGAACCGTTAAGCGGTTCGATCTGATTCTGGCAGAAGCAGGAAGCTTTATCTTAGTTGTCATGTTAAGCGACAATCAGGTGCAAAATAAGCTCATCCGGCTGCCGCTCGATGTGTCGCAGGAGGACTTGAGACTTCTTTCCGCGGTGCTCAACGCGAGCCTCACGGAGCTGACGGCGGACGAAATCACGCCGGAGCTTCTGGCAAAGGTCACAAGAAGCGCGGCGGGCGCGGCCAGTCTGGTTCCTGTGATTGTGGACTACACGGTGGAGCTTCTAAAAAAGACCCACAGCGAGGTTTACATGACCGGGCAGGCGAAGCTTCTCGGCCAGCCAGAGTACCACGATGTAGAAAAGGCGCAGGAGGTTCTGACGAGCCTCGATGAAGACGTCATTTCGAATCTCCCCGCGACGCTCTCGTCCGGCACGACGCAGATTCTGGTGGGTCCCGAGAACGTGGCGAAGGAGCTGAAAGATTCCAGCGTCGTCATTACGAAGTTTGACATCGGCGACGGCATGCAGGGCATGATCGGCGTCGTTGGCCCCACAAGAATGGACTACGCGAAGATTACCGCAAGGCTCAGCTATTTCGCCGAGAACCTGGGCCGGATGTTCGCAAAGCCCCAGCAGCCGGCGCTCCATGAGCCCGCACTCACAGAAGAACCGAAAAAATAACAGCCCCGGAGGCATTTTGATATGAGCCAGGAAACAAAGAACAAGAACGAACAGCCGAAGGACGAGGCCGTCAGCGAGCAGGTTCCCGAAAAGGAGCTGCCCGCCGAGGAGCCGAAGGAGAACGCCGAGAACCCGCAGGAGGCCAAGGCGGAGGAAGCAAAGAAGGAAGAAAAGCCATCCGAGCTCGATACCGTGAAAGAGCAGCTTGCAAAGGAACACGACGGATACCTTCGTCTGGCAGCGGAATACGATAACTTCCGCAAGCGCAGCCAGAAGGAAAAGGACGATCTGTACACGGTCATCAAGGCCGAGACGGTCGGTAAATTCCTTCCGGTCTATGACAATCTTGAGCGCGCGCTCGCGCAGGAAACCGCCGATGAGGCGTACAAAAAGGGCGTGGAAATGACGATGAACCAACTGGTGAAGGTCATGGAAGGGCTCGGCGTGACGAGCTTCGGCGAGATCGGAGAGGCGTTTGATCCCGCGCGGCACAACGCTGTGATGCACGTCGAAGAGGAAGGCTTGGGCGAGAATGTGATCGCTGAGGTTTTCCAGAAGGGATTTCTGGTCGGCGAAAAGGTCATCCGCTTCGCGATGGTCAAGGTCGCAAATTAGCGTTCCCGCTTCTATTGCAGAAGCATTCACATAAATTCGCAGTGTCCCAAATAAATTTGTAAAAACATTCACCTAAATGCAGGAGGATTTCAATTATGAGTAAAATTATTGGCATTGATCTTGGTACAACCAACAGCTGTGTAGCAGTTATGGAAGGCGGCGAGCCCGTCGTTATCGCAAACGCGGAAGGCAACCGCACCACCCCGTCCGTTGTGGCGTTCTCGAAAACCGGCGAGCGTATGGTCGGTCAGGTCGCAAAGCGCCAGGCGGTCACGAACCATGAGCGCACCATCGCTTCCATCAAGCGTCACATGGGCACCGACTACAAGGTCGACATTGACGGCAAGAAGTACACCCCGCAGGAAATTTCCGCGATGATTCTGCAGAAGCTGAAGGCCGACGCTGAAAGCTATCTGGGCGGCCCGGTTTCTGAGGCTGTCATCACCGTTCCGGCATATTTCAATGACGCCCAGCGTCAGGCGACCAAGGACGCGGGCAAGATCGCGGGCCTGGAGGTCAAGCGTATCATCAACGAGCCGACGGCCGCAGCGCTGGCTTACGGCGTTGATAAGGAAGCCGAGCAGAAGATCATGGTCTATGACCTTGGCGGCGGCACGTTCGATGTCTCCATTCTGGACATCGGCGACGGCGTTATCGAGGTTCTGGCCACCAACGGCAACACCCACCTCGGCGGCGACGACTTCGATGAGTGCATCATGAAGTACCTCGTGGACGAATTCAAGAAGACAGAGGGCATTGACCTCTCGAACGACAAGGTTGCGATGCAGCGTCTGAAGGAAGCGGCCGAGAAGGCGAAGATCGAGCTGTCCGGCGTGACTTCCTCGAACATCAACCTGCCGTATATTACGGCCGACGCAACGGGCCCGAAGCATCTGGACGTGACGCTGACGCGTGCAAAGTTCAATGAGCTGACCGCGCATCTGGTCGAAGCGACTGTCGGCCCCGTGAAGCAGGCAATGGCGGACGCGGGTCTTACCGCAAACGATATCTCGAAGGTCCTGCTGGTTGGCGGCTCGAGCCGTATTCCGGCGGTACAGGAAGAGGTCAAGAAGCTCACCGGCAAGGAAGGCTTCAAGGGCATCAACCCCGACGAGTGCGTGGCAGTCGGCGCGGCGATTCAGGGCGGCGTGCTCGGCGGCGACGTGAAGGGCCTGCTGCTGCTCGATGTCACCCCGCTGTCGCTTGGCATTGAGACGATGGGCGGCGTGTTCACCAAGCTCATCGAGCGCAACACCACCATCCCGACCAAGAAGAGCCAGGTCTTCTCGACCGCGGCAGACAACCAGACCTCTGTTGAGGTCCACGTTCTGCAGGGCGAGCGCGAGATGGCTGCTTACAATAAGACCCTCGGCAAGTTCCAGCTGACCGGCATTGCTCCGGCACCTCGCGGCGTGCCGCAGATCGAGGTCACGTTCGACATTGATGCCAACGGTATCGTGAACGTCTCCGCGAAGGATCTTGGCACCGGCGCAGAGCAGAAGATCACCATCACCGCTTCTTCGAACCTCTCGAAGGAGGATATCGACAAGGCCGTCAAGGAAGCCGAGCAGTATGCGGCGGAGGATAAGGCCCGTAAGGATGAGGTCGATGCGCGCAACGCAGCCGATCAGGTCATCTATCAGTCTGAAAAGACCCTGAACGAGATGGGCGACAAGGTCACCGAAAGTGACAAGGCTCCTGTTCTGGCCGCGATCGAAAAGCTGAAGGAAGCCCAGAAGGGCACCGATGTTGCCGCTATCAAGGCTGCGACCGACGAAGTGCAGAAGGCGTTCTACGCAGTTTCTGAGAAGCTTTACAAGAACGCCGCTCCGCAGGGCGACCCGAATGCGAACTGCGGCGGTGACTGCGGCGGCTGCGGCACACAGGATTCCGGCAAGCCCGGCGACGACGGTGTGGTCGACGCAGACTACGAAGAGGTCTAAGTTCCGATAATCAGCCTTGGGGCGGAGCAATCCGCCCCGCTTGGCTTGTCTGAACACCATGGGAGCTTCGATTCGGATAGAAAACGATTGGAAAAGTTCCCGGTAAGAGGTGAAGAATATGGCAGATCAAAACAAACGAGATTATTATGAGGTTCTGGGCGTCGAGAAAAACGCATCCGATGCGGAGATCAAGAAGGCTTACCGTAAGCTTGCCATGAAGTACCACCCCGACCAGAACCCGGGCGATAAATCGGCAGAGGAAAAATTCAAGGAGGTCAACGAGGCCTACGAGGTGCTGTCCGACGCGGACAAAAAGGCGCGCTACGACCAGTACGGCTTCGCGGGTGTCGACCCGAACTTCAACCCCAATGCGGGCGCCGGCTTCGGCGGATTTGGAGGCTTCGGCGGCTTCGGAGATCTGGGCGATATTTTCGGCGACTTCTTCGGCGGCGGCGCAAGCAGCTCCTCCGCGCGCAGAACCGGCCCCAGTAAGGGACAGAACGTGGTCGCGGAGATCGAGATCAGCTTTGAGGACGCGGCCTTCGGCTGCGAGCAGCAGATCACGTATTCGCGCATCGAATCCTGCCCGACCTGTCACGGCTCGGGCTGCAAGGACGGCGCGCAGCCGGAAACCTGTACGTATTGCCGCGGCACCGGCACGGTGCGCACGCAGCAGAACTTCATGGGGATGACGATGCAGTCGCAGCAGCCGTGTCCGAAGTGCGGCGGTGCAGGCAAGATCATCAAGGATCCGTGCCAGACCTGCAAGGGCAAGGGAAAGGTGCGCCACACGAAGACGCTCAAGGTGTCCGTCCCGGCGGGCATCGACAACGGCCAGTCGTTCCGTGTGCGCGAAGAGGGCAATGTGGGCTCCAACGGCGGCCCGAATGGCGATTTGCTCGTGACTGTTTCGGTGCGCAAGCATCCGCTCTTCACAAGAGACGGGGCAAACGTCCTGTGCCAGATGCCGATCTCCTTTACACAGGCGGCGCTCGGCGCGACGATCGAGGTGCCGACGTTAGACGGCAAGGTGCGCTATAACATCCCCGAGGGCACGCAGACCGGCACAACCTTCCGCCTGCGCGGCAAGGGCATTCCGTACGTGGGCTATAAGACGCGCGGCGATCAGTTTGTGACCGTCGTGGTCGAAACGCCGACGAAGCTGACGAAGGAGCAAAAGGAGCTGCTTCGGAAGTTAGAGAACGGCGGCGACGATACCCAGCCCAAAAAGAAAGGCTTTTTTGAAAAGCTGAAGGAAGATATGGAATAATACCAATCCATGGATGATCCCATTCCATAGAAAAATCCGTTCCGGCCTACTTGCCGGAACGGATTTTTTGCGTCTGTTTGGGATTACTCGGTAAACGTATAGCGGATGAGAATGCCCTTGCCGTCGCCGGTTGTGATGACGCTGTCGCCCGCGGCGTTTTTGCCGGAGTCGATCACCGGGTAGCGGCCGTTCTGGGCGACGTAGCTTTCTGGGCTCTCGGCGAAGACTTCCTTGAATTCCTTCTTCGCGTGCGCCTCGCCGCCGCAGGGGTTGATGGTTTCGATCAAAAGCTCATATTCGTGCATGGTTTGCTCCTTTCCGCCCGAGGGCAGTTTTTCTTTTAGTGTACCACGAAATCAGAAAAACTTGCAAATGGGCAGAATGCACAATTTCAAATAGCGCTTAGTCCGGCTCCAGCGACTGCAAATATGTGGCCAGCAGCGCAAGCGCCGTTTCTTTCTCCTTTGGGCGGCAGCCTTGCAGGCGGGCAAACAGCGCGTCCTGGTCGGCGGCGAGCGGCTCATTTTCGGCGGTCAGAATTTTGTCGGGTGTAATGTGGAACGCGCGGCAGATGCGCTGGACGGTCTGGATGCGCATGTTGACCTCGCCGCGCTCAATGTCGGCGTAGGCGCGGCCGGACAGACCGCAGAGCTCCGCGGCCTCGCTTTGCGTCAGACCGAGCCGTTTGCGTATGGCAAGCAGCCGGTTGCCGATTTGCTGCGTATCGAAAAGAAGCATGGTTCTTCCTCCTGCGGTGGTTATGTAGGAATTATAGTTCCTGTTTTGCTTGACAAACAGGAAGAGAACTGGCATAATCATAGGAAGAATACTGCCTAATTATAGGAAGGAGAGAGACATATGAGGCGAATTCTGGCGGCAGCACTGGCGCTGGTGCTGGCACTTATGCTCTGCGCCTGCAAAAGTGCGGAGGCAAAGAGCGTGGAGGCGCAGATCGGGCAAATCGGAGACGTGACGCTGGAGAGCGCGGCGGCCATTGAAGAAGCGGAGGCTTCGTTTGCGGCCCTGACCGAGGAGCAGAAGGCGGAGGTCAAAAACTACGATGTGCTGCTTGCCGCGCGCGAGACGTATACGGGGCTTAAGAGCGAAGCGGCCAAAAGAACCGAGGCGCTTATTGATGCGATCGGAGAGGTAACGGCGGACAGCCGGTCGGCCATCGAGCAGGCGCAGGCGGCCTATGACGCATTGAGCGCGCAGGAGCGGGAGCAGGTGGAAAACGACGCAGCTTTGCAGGCGGCGCATGAGCGCTTTGCGGCCTTGAAGAGCGCGGCGGTTCTGGAGCTGGAGGCGCAGATCGGTGCGCTCGGCGCGGTAACGCTCGACAGCGAAAGTGCCGTTGAGCAGGCGGAGGCTGCCTTTGCCGCCTTGCCGGAGGAGGAGCAGCGGCAGGTGGAAAATCAGGCGGTTCTGCTCGCTGCGCGGGAAACGCTGGACGCGGCAAAACAGGAGCTGGAAGCGCATTACGCGGTCATGGAAGGCAAGGTCGGAAGCGACGGGACCGGATATCTGCCGCGCATGGACGGGACGATGCTGGAGATCAGGGGAGACGTTGTGTCCCTGTGGCTGCTGAAGGACCGGAAAACGGCGGTGATTCTGGAGCGCGACGGGACACTTTACACGCTGGCGGGTGAGGAAAAGCAGACGCTTGCGGCCGAGGTTTCCAGTGTGCAGACCGTTCGCTCGAGCGGCGTATTGTATCTGGATGGGGAAGGCTATCTCTACCGGCAGCTATTTGACGCGGACGAGCCGGTCCGGCTGGGGCAGAATCCGGAGGCCATCGCGGCGGAAACGTCGCTGACGACGCTGTTTGTCGACGCGGAGAAGAATCTTTATCTTCTCAAAGAGGATGCGCAGGAGCCGGAAAAAATATCGCAGTGCACGCAGGACGGCGCGGACGTGGAACTGGAGGCTGTCACCGACGACGGCGGCACGGCCATCTGGATGGAAGTCAACAAGACGGACAAGAAGAGCTCCGTTTATCTCTATGAAACCGGCGACCGGAGCCTTCTTGGCGAGGTGGACTCGGCGTATAGCAGCACCTACCCGGCCTTCTCGGCGGATGGGGCGCTTCTTGCCGTTGGAAATACGAGCGCTAGCACCCTCTGGTTCCAAAAGTCCGGCGGCGAGGTCGTGAAGGCCAAGCTGGGCGGGACGCTTTCCAGCGCTGCGCTCTATACAAAAGACGGACGGCTGGATGAAAGCACCGGCGACGCGGACGGGCTCTATGCGCTGGTCAAGGCGAGCGACAGCAGCAGCGCGTATTTTATTACCCCTGACGGCGACCGCGAGAAAATTGTCTCCGACATCCGGGCGTTCCAGATCGCAAACGGGAAGATCTGCTATCTGACGACGGACAAGGATCTGTATCTGGCGGACATCGACGGCGCGCAGGCAACAGACGCGGTGAAGCTTGCGGGCGAGGTCGTTGATTTTGATATTGCGGCGGACGGCGAGACGGTCTACTACGTGAAAAACTTCGAGGAGAAGGAAAAAAGCGCATCGCTGTACCGCTATTCCGTGGCGCAGGGGGAGGCGGAAAAGCTGTCCTCGGAGGCGTATACGCTGGGGATCTGGGGCCTCTATTACAGCTGCTATAGCCTGTCTTCCGACGGAAAGACCGTTTTCTTCTTCGAGCAGATGCAGAGCATCGGAGACACCTATTCCACCAGCGGCGTATTGAAATGCGCGGCGGTTGGCAGCGAGCCCGTACAGGTTTCGACGGATATCATGGTGTCGCTTGAAAGCGGGCTGCTTAATGGCTCGATCGACCCGAAGCACGTGATGCTGGAAAAGTATATTTCGCTGGACGAGGAGAAGAACATCCTTGTGAACTGGATGTATTTTGACGGCACGCAGGCGCAGGCGTTGGCCAAGGAGATCTATCACAGCTACACGGGAAAAACGGTGCTCGCCGACCCTCCGGCGCAGGAAGACGCGGAATAAGACAAAAAAGCGGGGCTGCACACGCAGTCCTGCTTTTTTGCAGGAAAAACGGCTTGAAATTTTTGGCTGTTTCGCGTATGCTGGAAAAAAGATGCAAGGAGGTGCAGCATGGGACTTTTAGGACTACTATTGGAGTGGCTGTTTCCGACGCGCGAGGAGCCGCCGCATGAGGACTATCACATTGACGTCTATCAGAAAGACGGCGCAGATATGCTGAGCCTTCTGCGTTGGGAGCGCGGACAGCGCAATTATGCATTTTGGCTGGAGGTCATGGAGCGGTTGATGGCGGGAAGACTCTGCGTAACGCAGGTCGAACAGTGGAGCTGCATCGAAAAGCGGGAAGAACGGCGAAGAACGGAAATCACCTATTGCGAGACGTTTCCGATGCGCTATGGGCAGGAGCATTTGCTTGACAGCAAAACACACACGCGTCTGACCGACGGCTGGAAGGAGCTCATTGGCGTCGGCGCGGGGATCGACCGGGCAATGCTCGAGGAGATGTACAGCGATGACGGCGAAGAGCTGGGAATCCCGTGGGTCTGTACGCTGACGCTCTTCGCGCTCAAAGACCCGCCGGAGGAGATGACCTACGAGAAAGTCAAGGCCGCCGTGCAGCAGCCGGGGCTGTTTTCCATTTACTATGACATTGACGAGGACTGGCTGGATATGACGCTGCCGGACGAGGAAACGAAGCAGTGCGTGATAAAAACCATCCGGGAAATCATGACTGCGCACGGGAAAAGCTTGGATGAGCCGGAGGTGGCATAGCATGGGCTTTCTGGAATTTTTGAAGTGGATGTTTTCGAAGGACGCGCGTTATGTGCCGCTGCTGGCGCTTTCGGAAGGGACAGAGGACGGCGAGAAGGGGCTTTGGTTTTCCTGTGAAGGAGATTACAACAGCGAGTGCTGCGAGATCGTGGAGAGGCTCTGCGCAGGGCGGTATGCTGTAACCTGGATGGAGGATCTGTTCTGGAAGGACGAGCGGCAGGGGAAAAAGAAGCGCGAGATCATCTACCATACGACCTTTCCCATGTATTACGCGCGGGAGATCGCCGGAATGGACGATCTGCAGCGGATGGCGGGCGGCTGGAAAGAGCTCATTTCCGTCAGCGAGGGCTTCGACCGGACGCTTTTTGCCGCGTTTCTGGAAAAGGGATACGTCTTTTCGTGCGACAACCGGACGTATGTGCTGGAATCTGCGCCGCCCGTTTATCATACGCTTTCTGAGGTGCAGGCGCTGCGCGAGCTTCCCTGCAGGCTGACGATCGAGTACACGCCCTGTGACGGCGCGCTGATCTTCCGAGATTATTCGCATGCGGTAAGGCGGGAGATCATCCGAACCGTAAAGGACGTTTGCCGCGAGCGCGGGCACGAGCTGACGGTGCTGCTTGATGAGACGCAAGAATAACCGCGGAGCTGCAATTTTGCAGCTCCGCGGTTTTTCGTCAGCCGATCTCCACGCGCTTTTGAGGATACGCGGGGAGCCAGTGGCCGAATTTGTAGTAGATGAGGAACATGACGGATGCGGCCGCCCACGTGATGGGGTAGCAGAGGGCAATGGTGAGATTGCTCAGGTGCGGGAAGGTCATCGTGAACAGCAAAATCAGCCGCAGCACGCACGCGCCGAAGAGCGTGATAATGGTCGGCTTCACGGCGTTGCCCACGCCCCGCATCATAGACGACAGAACCTCCGTCGCCGAGAACAGGATATAGCACGGGGCAAGATAGCCGATGATCACGCGTCCCTGCTCAACGACCGCCGGGTCGGAATTAAACAGGCGGATCGTCCAGTCGCGCGTCAGGAAAATTCCGCCGCCAATGAGAGCGCACATCGCGAAGTGCAGCAGAAACCCCACGCGCATGGTTTCAAAGATCCGGTCTTTTTTGCGCGCACCGTAATTTTGCCCTGCGAAGGTCATGACGGCAATGCCGATGGCGTTGTTGATCGGCCAGAAAATGCCGTCCAACTTCCAGAAGACCGACCAGGCCGCGACGGTGTCGGTGCCGAGCATGTTGATGGCTTTCTGGACATAGACGTTTGTGATGTTATAGAGCATGCTGGAAATGCCGGCGGGAAGGCCGATGACGAGCATGCGCTTGAGGAGCCACGCGTCCGGCCGGATTTTTCGGAACTCGAGATGATAGTCTCCGTTTGCACGCCGGAGCGTGTGAAGGACGAGCCACGCGCAGATGATCTGGGACAGGCTCGTCGCAATCGCCGCGCCCGCGACCTCCATCTTGAAAACAGCGACAAAGAGCAGGTCCAGAATGGTGTTCACGATCGTGCAGACGACGAGAAACAGAAGGGGCCTCTTCGAGTCTCCCAGCGCGCGGAGAATGCCGCTTCCCATGTTGTAAATCATGGAGGGGATCATGCCCGCGAAGTACCAGACGAGGTAGTCCTTCGAGTATTGCAGCGTATCTTCCGGCGTATTGAGCGCGGGAAGAAGCAAGGGCGCGACGGATGTGCCAAGAAGCGTTGTCAGAGCGCCCACGATAACGGCCAGAAAAATTGCCGTATGCACGGCCTTACTCACCTGCTCGTGCTCCTGCGCGCCCGCGTGCTGCGAGATGACGACGGAAGCGCCGGACGACAGGCCGACAAAGAAATTCACAATGAGGTTAATGAGCACAATGTCCGACCCGCCGACTGCCGCGAGCGCGGTTTTGCCGACGAACTGGCCGAGCACGACCGCATCGACCGCGGAGTAGAGCTGCTGGAGAAGCGTTCCCAGCATGATCGGCAGGAAGAACGCCAGCATCCCCTGCAAAACGGGGCCTTCGGTCATGGAGCTCTGATGGAACAGCGTGCGCTTCATGAAAATTCTCCTTTCGGCGCAAATCGCAAATATTTGAGGTCAGTAGATACTATCATACTGATTTTTCGCGCGTTTGCAAGAGGGCACAGGAAATATTTCCGGCGGAAAAATTTTCGGGAATAGGGGCTTGACGAAACGGGGTGCTTTCCCTATAATAAGGAAGAATCGCATACAATCGAACACAGGGGCGCTGGGAAACCGGCTGAGATTGCGCATCGCGCTTGTCCCTTAACCTGATCCGGGTAATGCCGGCGTAGGAAGCTGTTTCGGACATATTTGTTCTGCCGCTCTACACCACATCCGGTTGTAGGCGGTATTTTTATTTTCTGAGGTGCTTTTCATGACAAAACGCAAAATGACGCTCCGCTGCCTGTGCGAGGGCGCGCTCCTGCTGGCTCTGGCGCAGGTGCTGGGCTATCTGAAGCTCTGGGAGCTGCCGAACGGCGGCTCGGTGACGCTTTCGATGCTCCCGATTTTCCTGTTCTGCGTCCGCTGGGGCTTTGGCCCGGGCCTGCTTGTCTCGTTCGCGTTCGGCCTTCTCCAGCTGTTTCTCGACGTTGCGTACGCCGCGGGCTGGCAGTCGATCATCGGCGACTATCTGCTGGCTTTTGCTGTGATGGGCTTTGCGGGCCTGTTCAAGGGCAAGAAGAACGGCATCTACTGGGGTTCGCTCCTCGGTACGTTCCTGCGCTTCCTCGTCCACTATGTTACCGGCGCGACGCTCTGGGCCGAGTATATGCCCGATGAGTTCTTCGGTATGACGATGACCTCTCCGTGGATCTATTCCGCGCTCTATAACGGCAGCTTCCTGCTGCTCAGCCTTGCTATGGTGCTTGTTGTTATCGCGATTTTGCAGAAGCCCCTCGGCAAATATCTCCGCGGCGATGACCTGAAGAAGTAATTACACGCAAAATTTTCGTCCGCCCCTACGAGATTCCTGAGAGTTTCCCGTTTATGCGTAGGGGTCGATGCCCACATCGACCCGGCAGAAGGTACCGTTTTGATGGAGATTTTTGGCGAATTCGATGGCGTCAAATGGGGCGATGTGGGCATCGCCCCCTACGAACCTCCCGGAGGTGCGCAGGAATCCCGTAAGGGCAAATTACATAAGGATCAGCGCCGGTTTTCTCTTTTCGGGAAGACGGCAACGCGCTCCAAGTCGATCTGGCTTGGAGCGCTTTTTCTTTATAACGGGCTCTTTTTGATTTTCGCAAACGGACGGGGATATTTTGGCGGCGTGGCCGTTTCCTTGCGGATGACGACGGCACGATGGACGGCGCTTGATACCTCGTATTCAAACACGCGCTCGACTTTGCCGCCTAAAAGGGCGATTCCCTTTTTTGCCTCCTCGAGCTCCACATCGGCCAGCTGCCCCTTCATTGCGAGGAACACGCCGCCAACCTTCACATACGGAAGGCACAGCTCCGCGAGAATGTTCAGCCGCGCGACGGCTCGCGAGACGGCAATGTCAAAGCTCTCGCGGCAGTTCACGACATATTCCTCCGCTCTGGCCGTCACGACATTGGCTTCGACCTGCAATTCCGGCAGGACTTCGCGCAGCCAGTCCATGCGCTTGCCGAGAGAATCGAGAAGCGTCAGGTCCATCGACGGCTCCGCGATTTTTAAGGGAACGCCCGGAAAGCCCGCGCCGCAGCCGATATCAATGACACGCTTGCCCCGAAAGTCCGCTGCGTTCAAAAGCACGAGGCAGTCGTAAAAATGGAGCTCCGCGACCTTCTCCGGCTCTGTAATGGCCGTTAGGTTCATGACTTGATTTTTTTCCAGAAGCGCCTGCCCGAAGCGCGCAAGCGTATCAAGCTGGCCGTCTGTGAGCGTAATATTCTGTTTTGGGAGCAGATACCGGAGTGTTTCTTTCATAGCTTACCTTTCGTGAAGGAACAAAACGCCGATCGTGCCGGGGCCGCAGTGGCTCGAGACGGTGCACCCGGCGCGCGTGACGCAGATTTCCTCAAAGTTCTGATATTGCCGGACGGCTTCCTTCGCCGTCTCGATGATTTCCTCTGGAACGCCGGAGTGCGTGATGAAGACGCGGCGCAGGTTCAGGTCTTCTTTCCCTTGCAGGCGGTCGGCAATGTATGCCTTGACGCAGGCCTCAAATGTGCCGCGATATTTTTTGCAGACGTGCATCTTGCCGTCCGTTACTTCAATGGCCGGGCGGAGTCTTAGTAAATTCGCGCCCAGAACGGCAACGGACGAGCACCTGCCGCCTTTTTTCATGTATTCTAAGCGGCTTAAAATGAAGCTCGCGTCCACCTGCTCGGTGAGCACCTGCAAATAGCTTACGATTTCCTGCGGCTCCATGCCCTCCCGCGCGCAGCGTTCGGCCTCCAGAACGACCAGACCGTGCCCGGTGGAGAGATTGCGCGAGTCTACAATGTAGACGTTCGGATACTCTGCCGCCGCGAGGCTCGCGTTCTGATAGCAGCAGGAAAAATCGGAGGAAATGCAGATGTGGATGACAAAGTCGTATTTCCGGGACAGATCGGAAAACAGGCGCACGTAGTCTGCTAAATTGACAGCCGCCGTTGTGGCCAGATCTCCGCCATTTGCTACGTGCGCATAGATATCGTCCGGGAAAATGTCCACGCCGTCGCGGTACGTTTTTTCGCCCAGCTGGACATAAAGCGGCGTTAAACCGAGGCCATACTGCTCCAACAGTTCGGGGCTCAGGTCACAGGTCGAATCGGCGGTAATTTTATAATTCAAAGTCCTCACCTCTCGTTGGTTCGCGTAGTTGCTGTTTCTTTCTTTCGCGAAGCGAGCGGAAAAAGGTCTGCAAAAGCGCCCGGCACTCCTCTTCGAGAACGCCGGTTGTAACATCGGGACGGAAACATCCCGGAAGACAAAGAAGATTCACGAGCGAGCCGCCCGCACCCATTTTAGAGTCCGCCGCGCCATAGACCACGCGCGGAATCTGAGCGCCGGTAATTGCACCTGCGCACATGCAGCAGGGCTCGAGCGTCACGTAAAGCGTACACTGCCACAGCCGCCAGCCGCCAAGCGTCCGGCAAGCCTCGCCAATGGCCTCGAGCTCCGCGTGGGCAAGGGCAGACTTTCCCTTCTCCCGGCGGTTTCGCCCGCGGCCGACGATCCGGCCGTCTTCCATCGCGACAACGCAGCCGACCGGCACCTCGCCGTCATCCGCTGCTTCCTGCGCAAGCCTCAGCGCCTCGCGCATCATGGCCGTATCGTCCATCCGTTCTCCTTGTCTTCGATCAAAAGCTGCCCAGAGGTTCATCCCGGCAAACGCCCGGCAGTGGACCGCTTTCCCAATCTGGCTGCACACACCTTTTTCAGCCGTCGCGCCGTATGGTACGGTGCTGGTATCATCATACCCGAAACAGAGCCGTTCGTCAATACGCGCGGGCAGGTTCGTCAGATGTCGATACATTTTTACAAAAAATGTAAATATTAGCTTGACAACTTAGGAACGGCGTAGTATGCTTTGAATGTAAATAATTGGTATTTCGACAAACGAAATTTCAAGGAGGAATATCCCTATGATGCAAAAACAAAGAGCCTCGCGCAGATCGAAGGACCGGCAGCAGGCGGCCGTCTTCGCTTATTGCGGCCTGTGCGGCGGGGAAATTTATCTGGGGCAGCTGTATTACGAGATGGACGACCGGCTGCTTTGCCCGGAGTGTCTGCCGGAGTATGCAAAGTCGTATTTTCTCAGCCGCCAGCGCACGGCCATGCTTCCGGAGTGGATGGCATGACGCTTCTGGAGCTCTCGGCGCAGTATGAACAAAGCGCGCAGCTGCTGCGCGTCCGGCTTTCCGAGCTGCGGCGGCAGAAAAAGACGGCGGAAGACCGGCAGGAGCTGTTCTGGCTGGACCGGCGCATGGCCGCGCTGTCGCAGATGCTGCGGCAGACGAACGAGCTGGCCGCGCTCACCGCGCACTATTATGAAAGGGGATATTACCGCAATGAAAGCTATCGGATATGAGGACTATCAGGGCCCGCGGCTCACGCGCCAGCAGCAGATTGCCCGCATGCACCGCGTGATTGAAAACGAGCTGACGGAAAAGCAGAAAAGAGCTGTGCTCGGCTATTACGTCGACAGAAAGACCATGCCGGAGCTTGCCCGGGAGTTTGGCGTGTGCAGATCGACCGTCTGCCGCACCATCCAGCGCGCCGAAAAGCGCCTGCGCAGATGTTTGCGGTATTAAATGAAATTTTGCATGCCTTCCGGAATGTTCGTAGGGGTCGATGCCCACATCGACCCAAGGGCAGTTACGAATTCGCCGAAGATTTCCGAAAAAACGGTGCGTTTTGCCGGGGCGATGTGGGCATCGACCCCTACGCAAATTTGAGAAATTTCTGAGATCCTTTAGAGCGGATAAAAAAATCCCCCGACGAATTGGTCGGGGGCAGGGTTGTGGGATTGACGGCGCATGCCGTCCGGGATTTCTCTTTAAATTCTTTTACATTGGCATCATCTAAACTCCCTGCATCAGCGACTTTATATCTTTCGTCACTCATC
>ENA-USUG01001101-USUG01001101.1-human-gut-metagenome-genome-assembly--contig:-NODE-1101-length-46555-cov-5.005637_pt1 | contig 46555 bp, 32 predicted proteins | sample MGYA00250059_ERZ773394 | MGnify/ENA primary metagenome ERZ773394 (study PRJEB29103, sample SAMN06111957) | human gut metagenome | biome: human gut; feature: ankylosing spondylitis patient; material... | reverse complement strand
GAACAACTTTAGAACCATAATTCTCTTTCAACTGTTCAAGCACATGGTCAAAATCACATTTTTCACTATCCAACTGGCTTGGTATGAAAGATTACATTAAGTCGGTTATGGATGAAGCAAGCGAAAACGGCTCGCCCGTAATACGCGCAATGTTCTATGAATTCCCGGAGGACGGAATGTGCTGGGATATAGATGACCAGTATATGTTCGGCTCAAAATATCTTGTTGCGCCGGTAATGTATCAAGGCATGACAGAACGGAAAGTATATCTGCCGCACGGTAATTGGAAAGATATTCACACGGGGAAGGTATATGACGGATTGCAGACAATGAATATGCCTGCGCCGCTTGAGATTATACCCGTTTTTGAAAAAATATAAGTATTAAAAGTCTTTGTATGCGTAAAAGGAGGGTGTATCATGTCAAAGAAATTAATTACAACAATTTTGACAGGAGTTGTTTTTATGTCAAACATGCATATTGCTACTTTGCCGGTAAAAGCAGCAAACAATTCGGATTTATCGGTGCCTTTGGAGAATATTGTATATGTGTCTCCGAATGGAAATGCAGAAAACGCCGATGGAACCATCGATGATCCGTTTTCTACAGTTGAGGCTGCCAGAGATTATCTGAGGACAAAAGATATTGGCAAAGATAGCAGGGGAATTATTTATTTGCGTGAAGGTACTTATCATGTTACGAACAGCATTTCTTTGACAAGTGAGGATTCTTATGTTACATATGCGGCATATAAAGGAGAATCGGTTGAGATTACAGGTTCTGCGACACTTGAGAACGGCAAATTCAAAAAATTAAGCGAGGTTTCAGGAGAAAAGTATTCCTCACAGACAAGACTGCCGTCCGGAGTGGCTGATAAGGTATATGTATATGACCTTGGCGCAGCGGGGATACCAGTAGGAGATGTTTATAAAAACGGATTTAACTGGACAAAACAGCCGCCACAGCCTGAGCTTATTGTAAACGGCGAACTTCAGATTCTGGCGCGATATCCGAATAATGGTACTATAACAAAGTCGCATCTTGAAATTCCAAACAAAGGCGGCGTTCCCAGAGACTACTTCTTCGATAAAACCGACTACTCAAAAACATATGAAGAAATGCTGGCAATGAATGGTCCGGTATTTTGTATAAAAAATCTTCCTGACTCAGCTCATATCTGGGCAGGAGCGTATGATTACGATAATGTCTACAGTGCTGTTAACGGGGATATGCCAGCGGTTAATCCACTCAACGATAACACGAAATATGAAACAGACGGATGGTTAAGCGGTTACTTTGCTAACGAATATGGCAATGACAATGTTCAGATGTATTCGGTAAGACTGCATACGGACGGCAAATATTATATTTACTGCAAATACCCTTCGTTGTATGGAGTAAGCGCAAATAGTCTGAAAGTAAGTGCAATCAACCTGCTCTGCGAACTTGATAGCGCAGGAGAATACTATATTGACCGCTATAACGACAATAACGTTTTGTATTACTATCCGCAAAATGGAGTAATTGATAATCAGTCTATTACACTCAACGCATTTGACAAACCGCTTGTGACAATGGAGAATGCCGAGGGAATTCAAATAAGCGGTATCCGCTTTACGGGAACCACTAACAGCGGAATAACAATGACTGACTGCGAGTTATGTACAATCAGTGGCTGTGAGCTGTACAATATAAGTATGGACGCAATCAAAATAGGTGATAACAACGGAATGATTACAGCAGATTCCGGTTATGATACCTTCGGCGGCGGACATAACAATACTGTTGCAAATTGCGTTATTCATGATATGGGTCATGGCGGCGTATATATGGCAGGCGGGGACAGAAAGTCTCTTGAACGCGGCAATAACATGGTGAAAAACTGTGAATTTTATAATGTTTCACGTCTTGAAACCTATACTCCGGCAATATATCTGGAAGGTGTAGGAAACACAGCGCAGGATAACTATATACATGATGCGCCGCACATGGTTATTCAGATTATGGGAAACGATATGTTAGTTACAAGGAACAAAATAATAAACACATGTTATAATGCCAATGACATGGCTCCTATATACATTGGGCGCGATTGGACATGGTTGGGAAATGAAATTTCCTATAATTACATAGAAAATGTACGCTATTCCACATCTACGGATTTTGATTTCGGTATCTATATGGACGATAACGCATCAGGTGTTATCATTCACCACAACATATTCAATAAAATCGGAGGTAATGCTATTTATTCAAACAAAGGTTACGGACATTATGTAGTTGATAACATTGTTGTAGACGGAACGGGTCCGTACTATCGTTACTTGACGAATGGGTATCACAGCTGGGCGCGTCCGGTGCCGAACGAGAAGTCGCTTAAATACAGATTTTATGATATACTGAGAACTTATGATGAGGCTGTTGCGGCGGGCGACGAAAGTAAGGAAGCCACGAAAGGCTACTGGAACACGCAGGAAAATATCAATAAGTGGATTGAGCATTATAATACTTTGTATAATGAACTTGACGAGTACAGCAAAAAATCTGCTTATGCTTTTGATTTGGGTGCAAAATATTTCCCTACAGAAGGAGATAACAGCAGCGCTACATGGACAGATCAGAACTCCATTGCTGCGCAGGCGAATATGACGACAGTCAGAAACATTACGGTAAATACTAAAGATTTGTGGAATCTCGGCGGTTTTTATAATAATGTCAATCCATCAGACGCTGAAACATATGACGTTAAGCGTCACAAAGCTGCTTCCATATCAGCACTGGGACTTGATTTAAGCACGGGAAAAATCAGTTCTAATAGCTCTTTGGCGAAAGATGCAAATTATGGTCCTAAGTGGATTGCCGAATGGAATAAAAACTATTCAATTTCCGAAGCCGGCGTGTCATGGCCGATTAATAAGCAGCATTTGTGGAGAAAAATAACCGAAGCGGAGGCCCTGCTTGAAAGCAACTCCGAACTTAAGTCTTTGCTTGAAAAGGCGCATGCGGCAGCATCTGACGGACTGGCTTCTCAGGCTGAGGTTGACGCGGCATATAATACTCTTATATTAAATTCCGGTAATCAAGATGTACTGATGACGGATACAATCTATGTTTCTCCAAACGGAGATGACAGCAACACGGGCACAAAGGATAGTCCGCTGAAAACGCTCGCTGCGGCACAAAGAGTCGCACGAATAAATTCCGATGGTTCTAAAGACGTTACGGTTGTGCTGCGCGGAGGCGAATATAACATATCAGATACTCTGTGCTTTACATCTGAGGACGGAGGTAAAAACGGACGTAAGGTTACATGGAAGGGATATGAAAGCGAAACCCCCGTCATAAGCGGCGTAACTGAACTTACCGGCTGGAGCATTTATGATGCAGATAAGAACATATACTGCGCTTCTGTTCCGGAGGGCTTTAATACCCGTCAATTATATATTAACGGCGAAAAGGCGCTGCGTTCAAGGAATATATCATACTCAGGCAACACATATAATCATCTTAAACGCACATGTGAGCTTGGTTTGAATTCCAGAAATAATCGCGAAATATATTTTTATCGTGACGATATTGCGGACTGGAACAATTTTGAAAATGTCGAGTTCCATCTGATTACCGCATGGACGGATAATGTTCTGAGATTTGCGAAATATGATAAGGAAAATAATTTTAAACCGACAACCGTTAATAACGGCGGCAGTGAAGGCGTTGTCGACGCGGCGGCGGTAAAGCTGCGAGAGCCTGAAAGTACGCGCTTGTTTAACCGCGCGCACCCTGATATTACAGGAACTACACTCGGATATAAATCAAGATCATACTATTATTTAGAAAACGCTTATGAGTTTATTGACGAAGATAATGAGTGGTATCTTGACACAACTGAGAACAAGATATATTGCAAGGCTCCTGCGGGTTCGGATATGAATGATGTCAGGGTTACAGCGCCTGCGCTTGAAACTCTTATAAATATAGACGGAAGTAACCAAAACAGAGTATGCAACCTGAATTTTGAAAATATTGTTTTTGAAGGTTCTACTTGGACTCGACCCAGCGAGGAGGGACTTGTAGGAGGTCAGGCATCGCAATATATGCTGACTTCTTCTTTAGCCAATAAAGTAACAGCATATCACACTCCGAGCGCATTTTACGCACAATATGCGGACAGTCTCAATATAACAGGCTGTACATTCAGAAAAATAGGTTCGACTGCGATTGACCTGTATTTAGGAGTTACAAACAGCAATATTTTCGGTAATGAGGTATATGACACTGCTGGAAACGGTATTTCGGTAGCTAAATTCTTCCAGGATGAAGACACCGAATATCATGAAGCATATAACCCGACGGATAAATCGGAAATATGTGAAAATATTAATGTAATAAACAATACCGTTCACGATATCGGTACTGAATATGAAGGTGCGGTTGCGATTGCAGCAGGATATCCGAAAAATATAGTAGTTGCTCACAATGAGGTTTACAATGCGCCGTATTCAGGTATTTCGGTAGGATTTGGCTGGACAAGTAAAGATAATGCGATGGACAGCAATATAATTTTTGCGAACAGAGTTCATAACGTAGGACTTGTTTCGTGTGATTTTGGCGCAATCTATACTTTATCAAAACAGCCGCAGTCTCTCTGTGCGAGAAATTATATTTATGATTTAAGCCAGAAGCCTTGGTATGACTATGGCTACACGGCAATATATTTTGACGAGCAGACGGAAGGCTATACTATAAAAGAAAATCTGACCTATAATGTGGGAAATAATCTATGGGGTAACGGAATTAACTTTAACGGTTGCAAGGCTAAAAACACGGCTACAGATAATTATCTCAACGCCAACCCTAACTCAAATGAAATAGTGTCCGCTATCTCAGCTGAGGCAGGAATTGCAGCAGGGAAGAGCTGTGCAGAACTTGAGGCTGAGGCAGAACAATATATTTACGATATTTTACATCCGGAATATAATACATACATCCGGATAACACCGACTAAAGTATCGGCAACGGCAGCAGACAGCGGAAGCTCGGCGGAATACGCAATTGACGGGAAAGCTGATACAGTTTATACCCTTTCCGGACAGACTGCGAATTCTATGGCAAACCAATACCTGCTTATTGAATTTGACGGAGAAACTCCAATTGACAGAATTGTAATCGACCGTCAGTACCATGCCGGAGGCATAACACAGTACGACCATTGGCCGGACTGGTGCCTTGCAGTGGGATGTGAGCTTCAGGGTTCGTTTGACGGTGAAAACTGGGAGACGATAGGAGTTATGAATTCGTATCCGGAAGGTACTGGTGATACAACCCAGGATATTTATGAACTTGATAATCCGCAGGCGTATAAATATGTAAGATATATACGAACGAAGTATAAATCCGGTTCAGATTATGGCGTATGGTTATGGTCACCGAGCAAGGGCGGAGACGGCGGAAATCGTTTGAACGTGCAGGATATCAGCTTTTACAGTAAAACTACGCCACTTCCTGTAACCGGTTCATATGATGCAAATACAACTACATATACATGGACATTTGCTAATGAGCCTGAAGGCACTGACACTGCACAGTCAAGAAACTATGAGACTAAGGATAAGATTGCAGATCTTCGTCTTGTACTCAGAAGCGGCGACTATGTAAGTAACGCCGCAGGAATTCACTTTAATGATAAAAGCGTTGGCGACAGCGGATCTATACAGAACAGTCGTTATATCCTTGTAAAGCCCACATATGACGGAACACTTTCTGCTACTATCGAGTTCCCGACCGCCAAAAGCAACGTAAAATGCAGACTATACGCATATGATTATGGCACCGGGGCTGATTTTGACAGCATTGATGAAACGCTGGCAGCGAAGGGGGGTACAATGGCAACTACGCCTGATATTACTAATGCTAATGCTGCAACGCGGACATTAAATCTTCAGGGTGGTCATACATATGCGATTTACACTTATCAGAGGGCGTCGAATACTTCTGCGCTTTCATATAAGGTAACAGAGGAAATTGTACCTGAACCGGATACGACACCGACACCTGAGCCAGACGTGACACCAACGCCTGAACCGGATGTTAAACAGTGGGTTGAGACTGAAATCACCTCTGTAAGCGCAGATGGCATCAATGTGAACGCCAAGAGCAACACCAATGGCGAATACAAAATGATTACGGCTGTTTACGATGAAAATGGCACATTGCTTTCTGTAAAAATACGTCAGGTGGAGTTTGAAAAAGATGTTCCAAGGGAAATAAACGTTGATATAGAAGTCAGTGGAAATGTGGCAGTATTTTTCTGGACAGATGAGATGACGCCTGTTTCGGAGAAGATAGTATATGATGATTTTGATAAAGACGGCCTTTTTCCCATAATGAATTATATGAAAAAAATATCAATGAATTAGGCAGCCTTGCATTTAGACACGAACAGGACACTTTTGTTAAAAAGCAGTCTTGTTTGTGTCTGTTTTTAAAATAGGAAATATGCTAAAATTAACATATAACTAAAATATGATATATTCATTGGAAGGAGTGGCTAATATGAGAGTAAAAAGGTTGTTTAGTATTATTTTATCTGTGTCTATGAGCATAGCGCTTATGCCTATATTGGATTTAAGCACGGCGCTTGCGAACGATACGATGATTTATGAATGGGATTTTCGAGATTATTCAGGGGATGAGGCTGTTTCATCGACAGGTGAAACAAGCGAGGCCTATGCGGTATCAGACCATGTTCTTGAAATTCATCTTGCAAACGGTGACAGCATAACGGAAAATGGTCTTTATTGGAGTACACCCGGAGGCACAGTGTCAGATGACACTACAACGGTGAAGAACAATCGCTATATTGTATTTCGACCGAAATATGACGGAAACCTTGCCGTTACTTATAAAGGTTCTGATAATAATTCAAGAAATCATCCGAGAATGTATCTTTCATGCGGTGATGCCCTATCATGCACTGTAAAGGGGACGAATGCTTCGCAAAAAGAACCTAACCAGATGTATGACAATAATTCGCTTGAATTTGCAACGGGTTCATATAATGTGAAATCCGGAAACACATACTACATATGGGGCTATCATTACAGTCGAACAGGTACAGCTTTTACCGTTTCGAATATCGTTTACAATGCCGACACATCAACAGGACAACCACAGGCAACCTCAAAGCCGGAAGATGATGCTTTAAAACTCATGGCATTGGATTTTAATGATGAAAATGACCGATTGAAAACCATAAACGGGTCTGTTGCTCTTGAGCAGGGACAGATGGCATACAGCACGGGTAAAGACGGCACAGGCTGCGCGTATTTTGACGGTACCGGATCAGGCTGGCTTGATGTAAAGAACAGCAACGGACAAGGGTTATTTGCCGGCAAAGATAATATTACAATTTCATTTTCGTCAAAGACCGATGCGGCTCCGAGTTGGTGGATGTTTGCGGCTTCCAATTCGGCAGCGCCTGTATATCAAAAGGAAAAGTATCTCGGTATTTTAGATGAGAAAAACAAGCTGACCGTAGAGCGTTATAAAAATGAAGGGGCGCGTGCGGATTCCGTATCTTCGTCATATTCTTCCGGTGAATGGAAGGATGTTGTTATATCTTTAAATAATAAAACAACGGAGTTATATGTGAACGGCAAATTTGTAGATTCAAAAGATTATGAGTATGCTATAAGTGATATTTGTGGCGAAAATCCGATTACATATATAGGTAAAGCAACATGGGGCAGCGGTGAATATGCAAATGGTTATCTTGATAATTTTGTTGTATATGATTATGACATTATTCCCGATCTAGGTGATACTTCAGCGGTTACATCGGATTTAAACCTTCCTACATCGGGCAAGGGATATAGTATTGTATGGAAAAGTTCAAATACCGACGTAATATCAAACACAGGCAGCGTAAAAAGACCTGAGAAAGGCAAGAAAAAGGTTACGCTTACCGCAACAATTATGTTTGATACGCACACGCTTACAAGAAGCTATGACGTATATGTACTCGGAGAGGAATATTATGATTATCAGCTGGAGATAAGCCAGAAAAAAGGCGTAGATATTCAACAAAATATGTACGGTCTGTTCTTTGAGGATATAAATTACGCAGCAGATGGCGGATTATATGCTGAAATGATAGAAAACTGTTCATTTGAAGCTCAAAAGAGCAATGGAAAGGGATCTGTAAGTTATGACGGACTTTATGGCTGGAGCGTATATCCGTCAAACGGAAGCGGAGCATCTATGCTCACAAAATCAACAGAAGGTTTGAACGAAAATAATAAGAATTATATTGAGTTTACAGCTTCAGGCATACAAAAAGGATTTAAAAATCAGGCATATGACGGTATATACATGGAAGCGGGTAAGCCGTACAAAGTGTCTCTGTTTGCGAAAAAAGGGACTTACGCAGAGAGAATCAAGGCATCGGTTTACAGCGGCGGCACTCTGGCGGCTCAAACAACAGTTGCTGATAATCTGACCGACATATGGACAAAGTACGAGGCAACGATAGTCCCTGATAAGACCGTAAGAAACGCAGAGTTTGTCATTGAACTGGACGGAGAGGGCAGCGCGGACTTTGATATGATTTCATGTATTCCCGCAGATGCTGTTGATGGAGTATTCAGAAAAGATTTGGCAGAGAAATTAAAAGCATTAAATCCGGGATTCCTCCGTTTTCCCGGCGGCTGCATAATTGAAGGCTATAATCTCGCAAACAGGTATAATTGGAAAGATACTGTAGGACCTGTAGAAGAAAGAAAACAGAACTGGAGCCGTTGGTCGTGTCATACGAACAGCGGACTTGACAACGGTTTTAAACATTATAATCAAACATACGGTATAGGTTTTTACGAATATTTTAAGTTATGCGAGTATTTGGACTGTGATGCTGTGCCTGTTGTAAATGTCGGTATGGCGTGTGAATATCAGAGTAAAGAGACGGTGCCGGTATTTGAAAGCGATGGAAAAACATATACATCAGAATTTTATCAGTACATTCAGGACGCACTGGACCTTATAGAATTTGCTAACGGGGACTCATCGACTACATGGGGAAAAGTAAGATGCGATATGGGACATGAAGAACCGTTCAATCTTTCCATGATAGGAATAGGCAATGAGCAATGGTATATAAATGGTAATCAGTGGTATGACCGCTACGAAGCGTTTGAACAGGAAATACATAAGGTATATCCTGATATTAAGCTCATTTCAACATCCGGACCGTCTGCAAGCGGAACATCGTTTGATGAGGCTTGGAAGTGGATAAGAGAAAACAGCTCTAAAAATGACAGTTTTACTTATGCTGTAGACGAGCATTATTATATGTCACCAGAATGGTTCTTGGCAAATGACACGCGTTATGATAAGTATGACAGAAACACAAAGGTATTTGCCGGTGAATACGCGGCACATACTACGCTTACAGGAGCTGCGGAAAAAAAGAATAATTTAGAGAGCGCAATCGCCGAAGCTGCGTTTATGACGGGACTTGAAAGAAATGCTGATGTTGTTTATATGGCTTCATACGCGCCGTTATTCGCAAGGCTTAACTATACACAGTGGGCGCCGGATATGATATGGTTTAATGATGTGGCAAGCTATGTTTCGCCGACTTATTGGGTACAGAGTATGTATATGAACAATAACGGTGACTATACACTAAAAAGCACAGTAAACGATAATTATGAAAAAGTGTATCAGTCAGTTTCGTATGACAAAGAGAGCGGAGACATAATTGTAAAAATGATTAACCCATACACAACGGAGAAAAAGAGTAATATTGTAATTGATTCGGGATTTACTCTTACAGGAAAAGCCGACGTTGAAATGTTAAAAGGTGATAGTCTTACAGACGTGAACAGTATTTCAGCTCCAGATAATATAGCGCCTGAAAAGACAACAATAGATATATCAAATAACACTGATTATATCTTACCTCCTCTGTCGTTCACGGTAATGCGTGTGCATACAAACTCGCAGCTAATTAGATTGGCTGATTGCCGTGCAGATAAGGGCATTTTTAAATATGAACTTGAATCTGGCGGCGATATATCGGAGTATGACATTTACACGGCATTATATGATAATGATGGTAAACTCGTTAATGTGTGGAAAAATGAATTAAGCGGCACAGCAAACCTTGATGTGGGTGCAGACTATGATATTAAGGTCATGGTATGGGAGAAAAACAGAATGAAACCTGTGTGTGAAGCTATTGAACAATCTATAAATACCGCCGAAAAGATAACTGAATATAAATATCTGTTTACAGACGATAAGGTAGTCAAGACATCCGGAAGTGCATCAGGCGGGGATGTATATGAATGGACAATTGCATCTGCACCGCAATATTTCTATATTGATAATATTGATTTCGATGCCGTTGAGTCGATTACAATAAGATCAGGCTATCAATCAAATTCAGCCGTAACGTCAGTATATGCTTATGACAACGATGGAAAGTATGTAAGTGAAAATGAGTTAAAAAAGTTTGTAACAAACCCAACTCCGCTTGGAACTCCGATTGGTACAATCGCTGATACAAAAACAGCAACGTGGGGATATAGAACCGGAGTAATAGGCAGAAACAACGTGACAATTTCAGAGGGCTCAAACTATACCCTGTCGGATACGTCAAAAATTCTGGATATACCGTCAGGAACGGGTAAAAAAGCTCTGATTGTTGGTATAACAGGAAATATAGGCGAAAAAGGATATTTTGATTATATCACCGTTAAATACAATAAAGAGGTTGACGCGCCAATGCCAGTTATAGAGAGTATCACAGGTGAAGGTATTAAAGATTTCACAGTAGAGATAAATCAATCAGATAAATCAATTTTAATTCCGGTTATTCCGGGAACAAATCTCAATACATTAAAACCCGAAATTAAGATGAGCGGCAACGCTTCTGTAAAACTTACATCGGGAACATGGAAAGACGGACAGCTTACGATTTCTTACGGAGACGAAAGCGAAGTGTGGAGTATTAAGGCTGAGGACAGAGGAAACCCTGTGCTGAACGGATATTATGCTGATCCTAACCTTTGTATATTTGGCGATACGTTTTATCTCTATCCCACAACCGATGGCGGAACAGGGTGGAACAGCAGTTCGTTTAAGGCATTTTCATCAAAGGATTTGATAAACTGGAAGGACGAGGGTGAAATTCTGAGCCTTAAAGACGTTTCATGGTCAAGCGGAGTTTACGCATGGGCGCCTACCGCAGTTGAAAAGGACGGCAAGTATTATTACTACTACAGCGGAACGCAAAGTATAGGCGTGGCGGTTTCGGATAGTCCGACAGGACCGTTTATTGACAAGGGCGAACCTCTTGTAAATAAGAATACTGTCGGATTATCGGGACAGATGATAGACCCGGCAGCGTTTATAGATGATGACGGGCAAGCATATATATACTGGGGTAACGGCAGAATGTACATGGCAAAGCTCACGGACGATATGATGAGTATTGACGGCGAAATCCATACAATTACACCATCGAATTTTCGAGAGGGCGCATTTGTAATAAAACGCAACGGAATATATTATTTTATGTGGTCTGACAATGATACAGGTGAGCCTACTTATGAGGTGAGATATGGAACATCAAATTCCCCGTATGGACCGATACAGGGAAATACCAGAATTTTAACATACTCAAATACTGACGATTCGAGGATAAGAGGAACAGGACATCACAGCGTTATAAATGTTCCGGGAACAGACGACTGGTATATATGCTATCATCGCTTTAATGTTCCGAGATACGGAACTGTCACGTCCAAAAACAGTGAAGCGGGTAACCACAGAGAAATTTGTATAGAAAAAATGGAGTTCGATGAAAACGGCAATATTAAACCTGTAACAGCTACGTTAAAAGGAATAACAGAGCCTGTTACGATTGAAAGGTAAATACTGCTTGATTGCTGAATGAAACAGGGAGGAGAATCATATATGAAAAGAATATTATCAATCCTAATAGTGCTGACGATTGTACTTACATCGTTTAGCGTAACGAGCTTTGCGGCAGAGGAAAAAGCAGCATTGCCCACCATAACTGTTGATATGACAAATGAACAGCACAACATAATTCATGGCGCGGCGGGCTTCCTTTACGGAATAAGCAATGAGGGAGTACCCGATGTAAACACGTTGACCCCTCTAAAACCGAAAGTTCTTGCAACTAAAGGCGCATTGGGTACGGAGCATCCTTACGGTGATGCTCTTGATGTTGCTGAGGAGTTTTTTGAAGCCGGCGGAGAACAGGTGCAGATGTACAACTCCAATTATTACGGTGTATTCGGAGTTACGGCAGATGCTTATGATTACGCAGATGTACTCAAAAATATAATATGTCCGGAAGTAGTAGCATGGAAGGAAAAAATGCGCGACCGTTTCCCTGACATAGATAAAATGCTTCAATATATTCCGATTAACGAAAGCACACCTATAAAGGTTAGCGGCAGCAAGAATTATAATGAAGCGTGGAAAATTTATTACAAGGCAATAAAAGAAGCAGACCCGAACGCCACTGTTGTAGGGCCTAATCATGCATATGATCCAAGCTATAACGAAATGTTAGGATTTTTGAACTTCTGCAAGACTAACGATTGTCTGCCCGATGTTATAACGTGGCACGAGCTTCAGGTAAGCGATTTAAATAATCTTAATATAAATAATACAAACAATTCTATTCAGCGTTACCGTTCTGCGGCAAGAGATGCAGGGGTTGAGGAAAAGCAGGTTGTAATTAACGAGTATGCCGACTTTGCCGACTGCGGTGTTCCGGGCAGACTTGTAAACTGGATTGCGCGTCTTGAAGATAATCAGGTTTACGGATGCCTTCCGTTCTGGCATCAGGCAAATAATTTAAACGATCTTGCTGCAAACGCCAATCAAGGCAACGGAGCTTGGTGGGTATACAAATGGTATGGAGATATGTCGGGAAAGACTCTTGGCGTAGAGCAAAGCAACACATCCGTAGAGGGATTTTACGGTGTGGCGTCCTACGATAAGAACAAGCGCAGCGCGAGCGTTCTGTGCGGCGGAACGGACGGAGAAGCTATAGTTAAACTTGATAATATTTCATCAACGTCGGTTTTCAAAGATGCCGATAAGGTTCATATTAAAGTCGAGGCTTCATATTTCAGCGGCTATCATGGTGCGGTATATGCTCCTGAAACAGTGATGGAAGGCGTATTCCCTGTTAAAAATGGAAGTGTTACAATAAATCTTGAGGATATGCTGTTTTCAGCGGCATATAACATAACGATTACAGAAACAACCGAAGATGTAAGCGAACCGGCAGTAGGAGCATTTCGCAGTGAGTATGAGGCAGAAAATGCTACCCCGTATGGCAGCCTTATAATCGACAATCAGGATACTCCTCTTGAAGAGCCGCGCTATTTCTGCTCGGGTGGAGTTCGTATCGGCGGAATTGACCAAAGCGGCGATGGTATAGAATATAACATTGACGTACCCGTAGACGGACATTACAGGCTTGATTTCCTTTATGGAAACGGTGTTGGCTCAACAAGAAACAATGCTAATACGCATAGTCCTAAAAATATTACGCAAAAACTTGTAATAGATGGTACGGAAAGTGAGCTTTTACTACCCAATACGCTGTTTTATTCCATGGAGGGGATGGTTCCCCAATATGCTGACCTCAAAGCAGGGCATCACAAGATAGCGTTGATGTATAACGGCGAAGCGGGTGGATTTCACGATGCGCTATATGTGTCCTATACAGGCGCATATGGTGAAGAATATCCTGAATTTGATAAAATATACGAGGCGGAATCAGCCGATTTCAATGCGCTCGGAGAAACAAAAGAGAGCTTTGCCGTTACGGAAACAGCGATAGATGGTTACAGCTCAAATGGCTATGTAACAAGACTTAATCTCTTGCCTGTAACAAGCGGCGGCGGAATACGTTGGATAGTTGATGTCGAGGAAAGCGGTTTGTATGACCTTGAATTTAAGGTTAATTCTGCTAATACTGGTAAACTGAATGTGTACATTGATAATACAAACCTGACGTTTGACAATTTTGCTGTTAATATGGATATTAAACCGAATAATGACTGGCAGAAATATGGAGCTACGCTTTTCCTAAGACAGGGAATAAATATTGTTGATATTGATACCGACTGTGAAGCGGCAGTGGATTATATGCATGTTATACGCTCGGACAGCAATCCGGCAGTGGTCGTCGAAGCAGAGGACGCGCAGGGCAAGTTTGAAACGGCGATTTCAGGCGATGCGACCTATGTTAAGGAAATGCGCGGAGACGAGTATCTTGAAATGACCGTGAACGCTAAGCAAGATGGTCTGTACAAAATGCAGGTGTTCCAGTCCAACGATGACCTGTGCGGAACGCACAGTTACAATATTAAAATTATAGACCGCTACGCGACTGTTGAGGTAAACGGTGAACAATCGACACGATACTTTTTCCCTAACTCATTTTCAGACGATACCTTCCTTGAAAGGACTGTACCGATTGAGTTAAAAGCGGGAGAAAATAAGATAAGAATTTATAATGATGACAGCTGGCACGTTAAATGGGGAGGTACGACGTCAACGCCCGGTACAAATGAACTCGTAAACTATACGCCAAACTTTGATAAATTCATCATAACACCGGCTTCGATTCAATGGGAGGCAAAGGAAAGAGCAAACACAATATTTCTTTCGTCTACAAAAAACGGATATATTTACTGTGACAAGAACACGGCTTATAATGGTGAAACCGCAACGGTATATCTTGTGCCTGACGGGGAGGTAAAGAGCCTTACTTTAAATGGGAAAAATATAACACAGACTCTTTCAACAGAGGATTATATTATATATAAGACTGAAATTGAGATTAACGGAGACACAAATCTGTATGCCGAGTTTACACCTGCTATAGAAGGCGATTTTGATAAGCCGATAATAGAAAATCCGGGAACAGTCGTTATAGACGGTAAAAAATATAAGAAAATAGGAGAAAACCTTTTCAAAAATCACAACTTTGCCGACTACAGCGGCGCGGATATGGATCAGTGGTATGTAGGTGTAAATAACGGAGGACACCCTACGGCGGAAAATTATCAGATACCAAAGATAAATCCGGACGGAAGTGTAGAAAATCTTGTTCCTATCGCCGAGAGCGGACTTCTTACAACCGGAGGATATGAGAAGACCGGCGAAGATACATTCTATTACGGAAAAGACAAGGCGGGACGTACATATCTGGTTGAACAACTGAGCAGCGATTGGCAAAACTGTGCGTGGAACGGAGCGCATTCACTTTTAGGATTTATCCCAATAAAGCCGAATAAGAATTACTATTTCCAATTTGAAGCATTTTCTTCTAAAAAGTCTAATAAAAATACAAAAGCATCTGTACGTTACGGCGCCATAAATATGGAAAACTTTGTTCCGAAAAATTATACGGCAAGCGGTACGCTGAATTTCAGCGGTACCGGTTATATGACGTGTAAAAACGGAGATGAGCAGAATATAGGGGGAAACAGCTGGGAAACATATGATGCTCTGATAAACAGCGGTGACGGCGACTATTTCCTCTTTAATGCGTATTGGCTTCATATGGCGCATTATATGTGTTTTGGAGACTTTCAGCTTTATGAGCTGTCAGATACACCTATGGTGAATGTTTCGGAGCTTAAAAATCCGGCGGCATTGGTGCTTAATCTAAATGATAAACTGTCGCTTGCCGATAAAGCTTCAATTGTTGCTGATGATGGTGAAACCTCGGAACTGCCCATTACATGGCTTAATGCCAACGGAGTTGACATAACAACCCCCGGTGTCTATGTTGTTACAGGATATGTCAGCTTACCGGATGATTATTATAGTGATAATGTATATGTTAAGCAGAAAGTAATTGTTAAGGGTATACCTGCAGCTGAAATAACCAAAACAAGCAAAGACGGTAACAAGGTCGGTTTCTGTGTAAATGTGAATAGCAATTGTTCCGGTGTGTTGTATGTGGCTGTAAAAGACGACGACGGAAAACTCTTAAATGTAAAATCAAAAGAAATTGAGCTTCAAACGGGTGAAACCTATGATGCGGAATTTGAATTTGCGGGTGAATTAAATACGGTCGAGATTTTCTTCTGGGAAAAGGATACAATGAGACCGTTCTGCCATAAGGTTACGATATAACTTAGTAATATTGATTTTGGGAGAAGATTATGAAAGATATAATATTTAACGGGGTGCCGTGGTTTGATCAAAACGGGAATACCGTAAATGCTCACGGTGCATGTATAGTTCGGGAACATGATACTTATTATCTGTTCGGGGAGTACAAAACTGATGACAAGAATATGTACAACGGTTTTTCGTGCTATTCTTCAAAAAATCTGGCGGATTGGAAATTTGAAGGCATGGCATTGGCACCAGACGCAGATAAAATGCTGTACCCTGATCGTGTCGGAGAACGTGTTAAGGTAGTGAAGTCAAGAAAGGCAGAAAATTACGTTATGCTCATGCATACAGATAATATGCAATACAGCGATCCGTGTATAGGAGTTGCGGTCAGTGATAAGATAAATGGCAGATATAAATTTATAGGGCCTCTTATGTACAAGGGTGAAAAGGTGCGAAAATGGGATATGGGAACCTTTATTGACGAGGATGGAACAGCATATCTGATGACTCATGAAGGCAACATATACCGCCTCAATGATGAATGTACTCAAGCAGAGGAGCTGGTCGCCGAAAACATATCTCCCGGCGGAGAATCTCCTGCAATGTGTAAACATGATGGTAAGTATTATATTATGTTTTCCAATAAAACAGGGTGGGATAATAATGATAACTACTACCTTACCGCTGATAATATCAATGGGCCATGGGAAAACCAAGGTCTATTTTGTCCTCAGGGAAGCGCTACATATAATACGCAATGCTCCTATATATTTAATTTCCAAATCGAGGATAAAACTGTAAAAATGTATTTAGGAGACAGATGGTCGTATCCTAAACAGGCATCGTCTGCAACACTGGTGATGTTGCCGTTAGAGTTTGAAAACGGAAAAATGTCGATAAGTGAATATATGCAGGCATGGTCAGCTGATGATGTGAGTGAATTTAAAGAACAACAACTTATATCATATAAATTTTACTCAAACAAAAAATCAGAAAGCAGAGAAATTCAGTTTTGCGGTGAAAGAATATCTCTGTTCGGCAAAGCCTCAAATGAAGGCGGGTATTGTAGGCTTGACATTATGGATAGGGCAAATAATATTGTCAAGACAGATATTATAAACTTTTATGGTACTGCGCCTATGAGCGGTGTACGGTATGTTTCGCCAAAATTGGAGAGAGCAGATTATGTACTGCGTATTACAGTGTTGAGCGAAAGTGGTGAATGGTTCACAAAGGACGGTATGCGATATGGCAGCCAAGATTGTTATGTAGATATTTACGGTTACTCTGTAGATGATTTTTAACGATGCAGAATGCAGATGGTTCTATAATGCGTTTGCCAGTCAAATTGTAAGCGTTCTTGTTGATACGAAGAGCATGAAGATTACGGCAAAATATACTTCCGAAGGCGCATTAACGGATATAAAAATCGAAAAGGCGAATATATCGGAAATAACAGCTCCGATAAATACCGCGACAGAAAAGATATTCTATTGGGAGTCATTTGAAAGCATGAAGCCAATAGAACTAAAATAGTATAAGCTATATTCATATTAGATGGGGAGCCGGTAGAAATATCGGTTCCCTGCAATAATTATCATTTGCAGAAAAAACTTCTTTACCATAATCGTTTCGATTTCTTCTCTCTTTAATATGGAAATATATTGCGGTAGAGGAGTTTTTCCTGTGAAGGATATCTTAAAGAATATGCCCAAAAATGAAAAATATCTCCCATTGTATATGTAGGAGATATTTTTCGTATATAAATGTAACTTGTATCGATTGAAGGGAAGTTATTTTTTTTTGATAAGTTTTAAGAAACTTCGCATATCGCTATAACCGACAGCTGTTGCGGCTTCTTCGTATGTTTTACCGTTTTGCAAAAGCTCGCGCGCTTTATTAAGTCTTGCCTCGCTTTTTAATTCTGAAAAAGTTTTCCCATATTGTTTTAGAAGTATGCGATGCAACTGGCGTTGACTAAGATTGAGCTTTTTAGCAAGTTCATCGCGTGTAACAGTGCTATATTTATAGAGGAACATATAATCAATAATATTTATACGTCTGTCATCCGAAAGGGCGGAGGTTATTTCGGTGCTGACAGAATTTCCTGTATACGCCCGTATAAGGACAACAAGAATACTTGAAATGATATTTTTTATATTATTCTGATAACCGATGCTACGGGTTTGCGATTCGGCAGACAACATTTCAAAAAGAGTCTCACCATTTCCGGAATCTTTGCCAATCCAAAATTTAGTATCAAGAAGTGCCTTGGATGCTTCGCTGTCACAAGATTTTTTTGGTTTTTTAACTTCAAATCCAAGACAATATTCTTCCAGAAGATCTTGAGAATCGGTAATCTGCGCATGTACAACATCAGGTCCTGTCATAAATAATGAGCCTTTTTCAAGCGGATACTCTTCTTCATCAGCGATAAGAGTACCTTTTCCACCGCATATAAGATGAGCCTCATAATAATTTTTACTATGACTATGTCGCATGATTGAGTCATGAAATACACCATAGTCTACTTGTTCTATGGTTATATGCAGATTATCAAACCTGAGTTTAAGTTCTACATCTCTTAAATTAATATTTTTACCCATACAAATCACCGTAAAAGCCATTTATAAAAATTTCTTACTGATAATTTTATTATACACTGAATCTGCTTAATTTTCAATACTTAAATAGGACAAAGAGACAAAAAAGTAGTCTTGTTTATGTCTACCTTTTCATGCTTGCCTATGTTATAATCATTATATAGTATACATGTATATCATAAGTAGCAGAAAGGATGTTTGATATGAAAAAAATTATTGCATTAGCACTGGCGGCAGCTATCTCTGTACCCAGCGCTGTATTGGCGAAAGAAGCAGAGTCTGCTTCTGTACCTGAAACTTTCTTTGCGAATGAAAGGAATGAAGAGCCTTTGTACGAAAAGGGTAATTTCTCTAACAGTTTTACCGAAGTAGAGCATAGGAATAACAGCCGCGCATGGCGTGAAGGAATGGTCGGAGGTAACGGCGAAACGGGATTTGTCACAAGCGGCAGTCCGTATACCGATACAATTATTTATCAGCATATGTATTTTAATTATCCGTCATCGCAGCCGAGAGTTATTCCGGATTATCTTACGGAGCAACTCGAGGAAGCTCGTGAAAACGTATTCAATCTGAATGATGCGTGGAAGATATGGGATTACGACAGCAACGGCAATAAAGTGACGCGTAGCAGAACATATTTCTATTCATACCATCCCGGTGCACAGCTAAGAATAACAAGCGAGAATACTGATAAATATTCGAATTATAAGCGTTGGACAAATTATGAAACTGCGGAGGTTGGCGTTAAATATACCGATAAATACGGAGAATGGAAGCGAACAACTTTCACCTCACGCGAAGATAATGTAACCATAACAAAGATTGAAAAATCCTCGGGAGGACAGCTTATAAATGATATTATCTCTATTGATAATATTTCCGAGATGTATAAAGCAAAGAACGGAAACAGTAGGGTTCTTGACCAGAGGTATAAAAAACTTGTCGGACAAAATGCGGATTATCTCGCGCTTGTTTCCCATTATCCCGTCTACACAGGCAGTCCGCTTTATGACGGCGGTTTTGGAAATGTTATAAAGATTATAGCAGAGGGCGAAAATGCTGAAAAAGAAGTAATTTCTGATAATGCGGGCGATAGTATGCTCGTTGACGGCAACAATTCGATACGTGTCAAAAATGCGGAGGCTCTGTATCTGATTACCGTGACTGACCGTACATTTGACCTGACAGACCTTGATGAAACATCATCAGCTTCTCAGGTCATGGAGAGATTTAAGGCAATGGAAAGCTATCCGTTCATTGATAAGATGGCAGCGCAAGCAACAGCAGTTGCCGAGAAATATACGGCTGGAGGCAAGTTTGATTATAATGCGGCTCTTGCTCCATCCGCAAAGAAGCATAGTGAAGAATTTGACCGTCTTACATTTGACCTTGACGGCGACGAGGAATATCAAACAGCTGACAATAACACTTTGATTGACTTGCAGCGAGGAACCACGGACAGAATAAACCACGAGTTTATGGAACGCGCATATATGCAGTCGAGATATGCACAGGTATGCTGCGGCGGAACAACAGCTCCGCGTTTGTACGGTATGTGGACGGGCGAATGGAATCCGGGATGGAGAGGAATTTATACTCTTGATGCAAATGTAAATTTACAGGTAAGTGCGATGAATACCGGCAATCTCCGAGACTTTCAGTTGGGATATATAACATTCTTCCTTCGTCATTCTCCAGATTTTATGTATAATGCGGAAATGGCATACGGTATGCACGACGCTATACAGCTTTCAGTAAATGCAGATGCTGACAGGGCTATGCATGTTGAGTATGACAGCTACTATCCGTTTGAGTATTGGAATGCTGGCGCAAGCTGGTGTCTGCTGCCGATATATGAGTATTGGCAGTGTTTTGGAAACACTCAGATACCGATAAACGATTATATGAGAATAGATGACCTTCAAAAGGTACTTGGAGTTAATGACGGCGGTCTCACAAACGAGGAGTTTGCGGCTTTAAAGGCGAAGGGCTATCTTGACCTTGAGAAGGATATTTTGCTTCCGCTGCTCACAAAGCAGGCTAATTTCTGGGAACAGATTGTAACACCGCGCTATTACACAGATGTAAACGGTAAAGCGCGCCATGATGAGAATAAAAAGTCACTTAACGAGGGCGAGAAGTATATTATAATTCCCGCATATTCACCGGAGAACAACCCGATAGGCTACACAAGCACATTGACAGCCAATGCGACAATGGATATTTCTGCTGCTCGTGACGGACTTGATATGGTATGTGCATTAGAAAAGGCAGTAGGCAGAGACGGTGCGGACGAAGCAATCGTAAAATGGCAAAACCTCAAAAACAAAATATCCGATTATAAGACGGATGATGACGGCGCGCTTCGTGAGTGGGCAATGGAGGAATACACGGAGAATAATAATCACCGTCATTTGAGCCATTTGTATGTGGCATGGCCCGCATATGACACTCAGAAAGATCCGGAACTTGCAAAAGCTGCAAATATCGCACTTGATAACCGTAATCGTTTCAATACAGGAGATGCCACAGCCGGACATGGTTGGATGCACAAGGCTTTGGTAGAGTCAAGATTAAAGCGCGGTGACGGAATGGTAGGTTCACTTTTAAAGATGATGAACGGTACAGCGTATTATTCATCATTTATGACAGATCATGATACCAACCGCAGAAATGATACATATTGTACGGATACTGCGTTCGGCAGCGTAGCTGCGGTTAATGAGGCACTTGCATTCTCGAATACAGGTGAGATTGAGATTATTCCGGCACTTCCGACAGATTGGAACGGCGGAACAATAACAGGACTAATGACTCGTTCGAGAGCTGAACTTAGTAGTCTTTCGTGGAATATTGAAGATAAGACGGCCGATGCAACGATAACATCTAATATGGATGAAAATAAAATAAAGGTTCGCTGCGGTGAATCGTGGAGCAGCGCTGCTGTTAACGGAAAGAAAGCCGAAGTTCTTTCGGACGAAGTAGGTAAATATATACTTGTAAGCCTTGATAACGGAGAATCGGCAGATATTAATTTCTCGCTTCTTGAAAGAAAAGAAAATGTTTACGAAAAGGTGGAGATTTCTTCGTCAAACGCTGCTTTGGCCCATGACGGAAACGCATCAACTGCTGCATCGGCTACGAGCGGTGAATTTGTATTTGACCTCGGAACAACGATAGATATTAATAAAATCGTAATAAAAAAGCAAGCAAATGTCGGCGGTACTACTTATAATTATTGGGGCGACTGGGTACTTGCCGTAGGCTGTGAGCTGCAGGGAAGCGCAGACGGTAAAAACTGGAAGAAAATAATGACAATGAATCCGGCGCCGGACAACAAAAATGACGAATCAGAAGAAGTATATATACCTTATACACCTGAAGTCTACAGATATATACGTTATGTGAGAACTGAGGAGAAGAACTCAAAATCATACGGAGCATGGGTGTTCCCGGATGATAACGGCAACAGATTGAATCTTGCCGAAATAGAGGTATACACTGACAGTCTTTATAAAAATACGGCACAGATAACAATCTCGGATAATAATGTCAGTGCGGTATTCCAAACTCCCGTAAGAGATGAAAACGGCGAATGTGAGGCATATGTTGCACTTTATACCTCAGATGGGGCACTGGTAAAGGTTGAGCATAAGAGTGTATTGGCGGATGATGCGGAAAAGGTTGAGTTCAGCATTGATACCACTAATGTTGTATATGACAATGTAAAGGCATTCCTATGGGATAAAAATATGAAACCTTTGGGTTTGGAAACAACAATAAAGAAAGAAGAAAAACCCGTTGTAACACCGCCTCCAACAGAAGCGCCGTCAGACGGAAATTACACTTGGAAATTTGACAGTTTCAATGAATTTTCATCATCACCGGTACAAAATGCTCCGTATAAAACAGGAGATTCCGTATACAGTACCGCTAATAAAAACATTCAGCTTAGCAACGGCGGTCTGGCAGTGGATTTTGACCCTGCATATACAGATGAAAAGGTAACAATAGAATTTGATATGTACATGGGATCTCTTAAGGACAAATCAACAAGCTATACCATTGATTCCGCAGATGGAAATATCCTTACAGTATTCGTAAACGAATACAGCACAAGCAGTTCATATATCAGTGTTGAAGGCGCCCAAATTTTGGGCGGAGAAACATGGCCGTTTATAAATAAAGTGAATAATGACGGCATGGGCGCAAAGGCAACTCATTTTAAAAACGTAATTGACCTTGCCAACGGAATTGCGACTGTAACCATAAGCAACGGAACAAGCTCCCGAGAGGTAACGGGAAAATTTGAAGCGGATAAGATTGTGAAGTTTGCCGCAACATCAAATCATGCACAAAGATATACATATTTGGATAATCTTACTGTGAGTCATGAGGCAAGCGAAGCTTTGGAGAAGGAATTATCGGAATATGCCGATGAACTTGCCTTGCCGAGCGAGATCTACGGAAATCAGTATATGCCCGAAAAGTATGACGATGTTGATATAACGTGGTCCGTTTCAAATGAACAGGTTATGACAACTGACGGTGTGGTAACAAGAGGTTCGGATGATGCTGATATAAAGGTAAAGGCTATATTTACCCGTGGCGAAGAAAAGTTTGAAAAAGAGTATAACTGCAAGGTGAAGGCGCACCCTGAAAATCAAGAAGATATGAGCGCATATCTGTTTGTGCATTTTGTAGGCTCGGAGTCAACTGCCGATGAAGAACAGATTTATTTCTCTGTTTCAAAGGATGGTCAGACTTGGGAAACAATAAACGGCTCAAAACCCATTTTAAGAAGCGATGTCGGAGAAAGAGGCGTGCGCGATCCTCATATTATACGTTCACCGGAGGGCGATAAGTTCTTCCTTATCGCGACAGATTTAAGTATTTACAACAGAAGAGCTGACTCTAACCGTTGGGGAACGTGTCAGGTAAGCGGCAGTAAAGGTATAGTTATTTGGGAAAGTACAGACCTTGTAAACTGGTCGCCGGCAAGACGAGTTAAAGTGGCTGTGGACAATGCAGGCTGTACATGGGCACCGGAAAGTGTTTATAACGAAAAAACCGGAGAATACATGGTGTTCTGGGCGTCAAAAGTAAGCAGCGACGGCTTTAAATATCAGAGAATTTACAGAAGCTATACGAGAGATTTTAAGCATTTCTCAGAACCGGAAGCTTATATTGATAACGCTACTGCCGAGGATATTGCCGCAGGAAAAGCATCCACAAATATAGATACAACAATTCTCGAAAATAACGGTATATATTACAGATTTACAAAGAATGAAGCGAAATCGTCCGTTATAATGGAGCAGTCTACAGACCTTGACGGGGTTTTTGAGGCAGTAGGCACATACACAATTGACGGTAAAGCAGGAAATAGCGTAACCGGTTATGAAGGACCGACAGCATATAAGATTAACGGTGAAAATAAATGGTGTCTGCTTCTTGATTATTATTCGAAAAATCAAGGCTATAAGCCGTTCATAACAGATGATATTTCAAAAGGCATATTTACTGCCGGAACAAATTTCAGCTTTGACGGGAAATACAGACATGGTACGGTTATACCTATAACGCAGTCGGAATATGACAGATTAATTGACTATGCACCTGACAGTATAACAGTAAAACTCAATCCGGAAGAAGAATCGCCTTTTAATGACGGTGTATTTGAAGGTTGGGGAACTAGTATGGGCTGGTGGGGCAACCGTATAGGTTATAGCGATAAACTTGCACAGGACAGCGCGGAACTTTTTTACAGTGAAGATGGTTTAGGCTTGGATATTGTTCGATATAATGTAGGCGGCGGCGACGATCCGACCCATAATCACGTTACGCGCTCGGATTCAAAGCTTCCGTGCTTTGCCGAACCGCAGTATAATGAGGATGGAACATTTAAGACGGACGAAAACGGATGTTATATGTACGACTATAACTGGAATGCCGATAAGAACCAGACAAATGTGCTGCAAAAAATAAAGGAACAAAATGCAAATGTACATATTGAAGGATACACAAATTCTCCGCCGTGGTTTATGACAAACAGCAAATGCTCCGGTGGCGGAGTTGGCGGAGCCGAAAATCTTGACCCATCAAGATACGCGGAGTTTGCGGTATTTCTGGCAGATGTAACGGAACATTATGATGAGATTGGTTTAAAGTTTGACAGCTATTCACCTATGAATGAGCCAAATCCGGCAAGAAAATACTGGTTGGCAATGAATGCAAAGCAGGAGGGAAATCATGTCGCTCAGGGCGTGCATCAATCACAGCTTATTCTTGCGTTGGATAACGAGTATAACAAACGTAACATAGATACTATGATTGTCGGACCGGATGAAACGAGCCTCGTGGATTCAAAAACTGCATATGAGGCGCTGACAACTGAAGCAAAAGCAGCATTGGGTAGATTTGATACACATACATATAGTGACCGCAGTAGTGAAAACTTTGCGGCATTGAAGCAAACGGCTGTGAATAGCGGAAAGAACTTCTGGATGAGCGAGGTTGATAACGGAAACTTAGCCGGAACAAATGCGAAGAATATGGGTGCAGGTTTAAGCTTGGCAGTGAATATACTTGAAGATATGAACTCTATGCAACCCTCTGCCTGGGTAATGTGGGATATTCTTGATAAGCATAAGGACGCTGAGTTCGTGGCTCCAAACGGTACAAATTCCGAGGCAAACACTTCAAATGCGCAGCATATCGGAACTTGGGGAGTAGGGATGGTAAACCATGACACGAAGGAAATAGAACTTACCCAAAAGTATTATGTTTATGGTCAGTTTACAAAATATATAAATCCGGGTGATACAATCATTGCGTCATCGCCTACAACGCTGGCTGCATATAACAAAGATACCGGCGCAATAAAAATTGTTGCGGTAAATACAACCGGTGATACACAGAATTACAGATTTGACTTATCGGCGTTTTCACAAACAGGAACAAGCGCAAAAATTATACGCACAAGCGGTTCATTTACAGACGGAGAACATTGGAAAGATGTAGGAACTGCGGAAGTAAAAGACGGTAAATTCCGCTTTGATTTACCGGCAAACTCAGTTACAACATTTGTGATTGATTGATAACAACAGATGTGTAAAAGAAACTATATGAGCACAGCATTTTAATTAGGCTACATTCATATATAATAAAAACCAGGCTTGTGACAATGAAGCCAACAAGCCTGGTTTTTATCTTTGGAAACAGATACTTATATTGTATAATTAGAATATAAAAATATATCAAAGGAGAACAAAAATGAAAACAAAGTTATTTTTAGTGCTGGCCGTGCTGTTGGCTATTACGGGAATAACCTCGTATGCAGAGCGTTTGGACAATATAAGTATTGTCGAGGATATTAAGTGCTATCAGGAAAATGAGAGCATATATGTGGCGAGCGAAAGTGAACGGGATATTTTCGTTTATACTGCGGTATACAATGCGGACGGAGCATTAAAAAATGTTAAAAAAATTAAAAAATCAATAAAGGATGAGACAGAGTTTACGAATATATATCCGTCAGGCTTAAAAAACGGTGAATATTATAAAATATTTGTATGGGACAGCAATATGCGCCCCCTAACAAATGTAATTTATGATATGCCTAATGTTGATACACCGTGGGACAATCAAGCGGAATTCCCGTCCTTAACAGCAGCTGATAATGGTATTAATCCAATCGCAGATAAATTTACAAGAAAAGAATGGACAGGAACGGACTATACTGCGGAGGACGGTTCCAAGCAGAATTACTGTGATGTATTTTCAATAAATACTATTGACGCGTCAGTTCCACTTATCGCATACGACAGCGAGATCTTAGCAAGGAACGGAGCTATAAATTATGACAGAGAAAGCTCACCGTACTATCAGCTTTTGACAGGCGAAAACAGCGATTGGCAGCTTAATGTGTTTAATACTGACGAGCTGGCAACTCCGACTATCAATGCGGGATATATGAACAGTGATTATACCGTAAATACAGCTGATGGCTGGAAAACTGTTCAGCTTCCGTGCAGCTGGACGATGCAGGGCTTTGACTATACAATTTATGACAATTACCAAAACCCGTGGCATAATACAGAAACAGTGGAATGTCCAAATGCGCCCGTAAAGCATAACCCCGTTGGACTTTACAGAAAAACCTTCACCGTAAATGACAGCTTATATTCAAATAACGGAAGAATATATCTTTCATTCCAGGGCGTCGAGTCTGCGTATTATGTTTATATAAACGGAAAACAAGTCGGCTATAGCGAGGACTCGTTCAGCCCACACGCTTTTGATGTTACAGATTATCTGAACAAAGATGGAGAAAATCTGCTTGCGGTCGAGGTACATAAATTCTGTGACGGAACGTGGTTTGAGGATCAGGATATGCTTTATGACGGAGGAATTTTCAGAGACGTATACCTGTATTCCGCACCGCTTGTGCAGATAAGCGATTATGCTGTTGAAACTGATTTGGATAATGAATTTAAAAATGCGGATTTAAAGCTGTCGGTCGATGTAAAAAATCTGAGTACGTCTGAGCTGTCAAATTATGCTGTATTTACAAATCTTTTTGATGCAGACAGTAAAAGTGTATTTACACAAAATACTAACTTGTCGGCAATACCATCAAACGGTACTGTTACAGCGGATATTAGCAGAAAAATAACCGCTCCGGAGCTTTGGTCGGACGAAAATCCGTATTTATATACGCTTGTTATCTCGCTTTATGACAAAACTTCGGGTAAGCTGTTTGAAAGTGTGGGACAACAGCTTGGATTTAGAGAAATAACATTTATAAGCACAAACACAAACAGCAACGGCGATAGCATTGCCACGACATATGAGCCTATAAAAATCAACGGAAAGCATCTGCTTATTAAAGGCGTAAACCGCCACGATACTGATACCGCATACGGTAAAACAACACCAAAGGAGTCGCTTGAAAAGGACATTGAGCTGATGAAGAAGTACAACATCAATGCTATTCGTACTTCTCATTATTCAAATGACGAATATTTGTATTATCTGTGTGATAAATACGGTATTTACCTTATGGCGGAAACAAACATTGAAGCAAACGCGCTGATGAAGGACACCATCACTGCCGGTTCAGAGGCTAAAAAAGCTCTCTTTAAGAAGATGTGTATGGACAGAACAAATACCGCATATGAGCGTCTTAGAAACAGAACGTCCGTAATTATGTGGTCAATTGGAAATGAGAGCGTTTATACAAGCAATGCAGCAAGCTCCGATTATATGTGGCGCGATATGATTCAGTTCTTTAAGACCAACGACAAGACGCGTCCTGTACATTCCGAGAGCCATTCATCAAACGGAACTGCCGATGTCGGAACAGATATGGCAAGCAATATGTATCCGCTCGTGTCAACAGTGAAAACAAGAGCTACTAAACAGGTTCCTTATATTATGTGCGAGTATGCCCACGCTATGGGCAACGCCGTAGGAAATCTTGAAGAATATTGGGACGCTGTAAGAAGCTCGGATTATATGATGGGCGGCTTTATATGGGATTGGGTTGACCAGTCGAGAATTACGGAATATACAAAAAGCGGCGCGTGGAACTATTATGCTGATGAAAACGCACATAAGAGTTTGTATGCTGATAAGATGGACGGTAAATATTTTGGTTACGGCGATGACTGGGGCGGCAAACAAAAGGACAGCAACTTCTGTATAAACGGACTTGTTTCGCCTGACAGAGATGTTCAGCCTGAGCTTTACGAAGTGAAATATGTATATCAGAATTTCCATTTTACAATAAATGAAAATGATAAGCACAGCGTTTCAATATATAATGAAAGCAACTTTACAAACCTTAACGAATACGACTGTAAGTGGGAGCTTACCGAGAACGGAACGGTTATTGATTCGGGAGTAATCAATGAAAGCATAGAACCAAATGAAACAAAGACTGTTAATATTCCGTATACGTTGGATAATCTAACGGCAGGCTCGGAGTATTTTCTGAATATCACCGTAACGCTTAAAGAAGATACAGATTTCAGAAATGCCGGACACGAAATTGCGCACGAGCAGTTTAAGGTGGCAGAAAGCAGAAATAACACCGCGCCCGTTATCAGCGGAGGTATTACAACATCGGACAACGCGAATGAAATTTCAGTTACAGGCGAAAATTTCGAGTTTACAGTGAATAAAACAACAGGTCAGATAGAGAATTATACATATAATAATGATGTGCTGATAAAGAACGGTCCTGTCGGAAACTATTGGCGTGCAAGGTTGGATAATGATAAAACAAGCAGTTCAGATGCGAAGAAAGGCAATATTTTTGAAACGGGTTGGCAGACTGCAATGGATACTGTAACGGTAGAGGAAACGACTGTTTCTGAACTGTCAGACGGAAGGATTGTAATAAATGTTCAGGCAATCCTCAAAAACGGCGCAAAGCAGACGGTAAATTATACTGTAAACGGAAACGGCGTCATAACCGTGGAATCCTCAATAGACGCTTCAAAAACCTCTATGACACAGTATTATCAGAAGATAGGTACGGATTTAATCTTACCTGAGGGCTTTGAAAATGTTTCATGGTATGGAAACGGTCCTGTTGAAAATTACATTGACAGAAACGGTTTTGCAAATGTGGGAGTGTACAGCGACACTGTATCAAATATGTTCTATCCGTATGTTAAGCCTCAAGACACAGGAAATCTTACGGGTGTACGCTGGATAACGGTTACAAATCCGAATGTGTCCTCCGCGTTGCTTATCGCAGGCAAAAATGAGGTGGAGGCAAGCGCATTGCACTTTACGGACTCTGATTTAAATGATAAGGGACACGTCTATGAGCTGTCACCGAGAAAAGAAACCGTTTTGTCTGTAGATTATAAGAACAGAGGTCTTGGAAACGGAAGCACAAATGCGGCTTGGACACTTGACGAATACAATATAAAGAATAACCGTTCATATACCTATGAATATACAATAATTCCTTATACTGCCCAGGAAACTGATTTAAATGAGCTTGCAATGCCGTACAGAGCGGTAGGAATAAGTAAAGAGGAACAAGCATTTAACCAAATAGCTAATGCTGCTGAAAGCGGACTTGCAACTTCACTTATGAAAACGGCACTTTCAAAAGAAAATCTTGAGCTTATTGGCACCAATGTAAGCGATATATCCGTGTATATAGGATTTGATGATTTCTCATCATATCAGCAGACTGTTCTTGACGGAATGGCGGACGGGACTGTTTATGCCGACGCGCTGGAGATAGTAAATCGATTTGCGGAGCTGACAGTACAGGCTGCGGAGCAGCAGAAGGCTGACAAAGAAGCGGAAGAAGCGAAATACACTATAACAAAGCTGAAGTTAGGCAACGCGTTCAGTTCACAGGCTAACGGAACAAAGACTTCCAACGCAAAAGACGGAACAAAGATGTGCGTATGGACCAACGGTTCAACAGCTGTAAATGCTGACGGTAATTATACCAACGCGGACTTCAACTTCAAAACAAACGGATACGGAGTAAATAACGATAAAAACGCTAAGGAAGAGATGACGTTCTATCTTGGCAAAATAAAGCTCGCAGATATTGAAAGTGTTGTAGTTTACGGCGCAATGGGAAGCAAGAACACATCGGCCGATTATGTACTTTATACGACTGATTACGACTGGAACGGTGATACCACCAATCCACCGGTATATCCGGAAACAAACACTGCTACAGCAGCGGCATACGGTGCAATTACTTTAGAATGGACGGATACAAATAAATACGCAAATCCGCATACTGCAAATCTGAACGAAGCATTTGCGGAATCAAGTGAAGAAGAGGATGTATTCATACACTTTAAAGGTGGGTACCAAACGAAGGTGGATTATATCGTGATAACCTGCTCCAAGAATAAGTAATCAAGGACTAAGTATTATATATAGCATCTATGAGTGGAAAGCAAGATAAAAAGGTATGTGTTATGAACATGGCAGTTTTATGATGCAGGGATTATCGGCGCAGCATTGAGTGCGAAAGAGTAAATAATATGATAAAAGTATAGATTTCGTTGATGCAAAGGAAATAGTGATTTGTGATGATGTAAGTAGGGAAAAATTATGTTTAATATGAATTCATAAAACAATAAAATGATGGTAATAGTGCGCATTATGAAGTGGTTAAAAACCGTTTTGTAATGCGCTTTATTTTTTGTACCCAAAAACAATAAAAAGTAGTAATTTGCTTAACATATCCGCGCATTCGGAGTCTTAGTCTTCCAGAGGAGGTAAAAGACTCATTCACAAAACTGTATACGGAGAAGGGGGTGCCTTTGTGTCAACTTCCTTATCCGATAATAATGTAGATATGGCGATTTTTGATAGCTACAGCAAGACAGTAATGCGTAATATGAGTAGAAAAAAGACTGCTGTAATAAAGAAACAAAAAAATAATGAAACCGGCGGTGCGGAGGTGATGCAATATGTGATGGAGACATACGGAAAAGAGGATATGTATCCATCAGAATTTGTTGTCTCAGATGAACACGGACATAGTTGTGTTGTTACAACCGAGTGGCTATATCAAGCTATGACTAAGCTTAAGGAGTGTCAGAAAGAAGTGCTGATACTTGAATTTTGGTATGGGTTATCAAGAAAAGAAGTGGCAGAATTGTTTAGTGTCTCTGAAACGACAATCAGCCAATGGAAAAGAAAAGCTTTTAACTTTATACGAGATTATTATGAAAGGAAACATACATAATGGACGAGAAAAAACTTGATTATGAAACAGCGTATCGCGCAGTTCACGGAGACCATGATGCGCAAATGAAAGTTTTAGCGTATTACGATAGTTATATAAATGCGTTGTCCACAGTAGAGGAAGTTGATGGTGATGGAAATATGAGACGATATATTGATGAGGATTTGAAAGCAGCGATACAGGCAGGGTATCTTGAGGCACTACCAAAGTGCAGGGTGATGCAATGATGACGTTACAAACTGATTTATTCGATTTTGCGTATGTACCGGAATGGTACAGGCATCTTTATGATTTAAAATGTATGGCTTTGCCGGAGGCATGGCAGTTTAAGAAACCTGCGGTTGAAACAAAGAATTTTGAAACACCGATATTAGAACGATATATACATACTATCTTTCGCAAACAGGCTATTGAATTTAATTCGGAATCGGTAGAGGAGAAAGCATCAAAGTATTTTCATGTAGAAAATGAATGTGCTTGCTTTCATACAGGACTTTATACGCCAAGATATAAAGGAATATACGGTTTTTTCGGCAGAAACAAAAAGATGGACTCTATGCTTGAATGGTATTTCAGAGGTTTCTGCGATGAATTGTCGCCGTGGCTCAAGTACATAGAGCCTTTACCGGAACGGCCGATATATCCGATGGCGCAGCAAGGTCTGAACTTCAATCCCGAATGGCCAATAAGAGTAAATGTTGAGCATATTTTGGGCGATGAAGAGAACTTGGACAGACTTCCCGCCAAGATACGCAAGGCTAAAAACTACCTCTGCTGCTGGAAACAGCGGTAGAGCTTGCAAGACGAAAAGTTGTGGTGGAGCCGGGACTTGTTTCGGCACAGGGGTATATGGGACGGGTGCAATACCTTCTTCCGATATATCTTACAAAAATGGACAAGCCCGACCTTGCGATGACGCTGACGGTGATGGATGGGTATTATTTAGGCAATACCTGTCTGACACTTGAAATGGCATACTTACACGCCCGCGCAATAGCAAAGCCGGTTACACCGTGGCTTTTGGAGCTTGTAAAATAGCTTTAACATAAAAGCAAAATAAATTTAATGGGGAAATGCTCGGTAAACAGTAGTTTTTAACGCTGTTTACCGGGCGTTTTTTTGCCCTTTGGATGGAAAGGGGGATTTTGTCAAAAAACATAGAACAGCCGAATGGCTTGCATTAAAAAAATGCGAGTTTTTTCGGCTTGTTAGAGTGCCGTTTTTCTTGCAGAAAGGCGGCACTTTTTATGAAAATCAAATATGAGTTTGTAGACGGAGATGTGGAACTTGAAGTTTCCGATGAGTGGGCGAGTGTTCTTGCAGAGCTTGACAGGCTGGAGCGGAATAATGACAAAAAGGAAAAACGCAGACATTATTCGCTTGAGGCGCGTACATATGAGGGTGCTTATTATGCAGTAGAGGACAAGGGAATATCAGCGCTTTTTGAAGGATTGGGTGATGCGGAGAGATTAAACGAGGCTCTCACACATCTTTCAAGCAAACAGCAGGCTCTTATCAGAGCCATATACTTTGAGGGAGTAACAGTCAATGAATACGCAAAGAAGGAAGGTGTAGATCATTCGGCTATTTCTCATCGTCTTAGGACAATATATAAAAAATTAAAAAAGTTTATATAAAAATCCTCACATTTGACCTTTTATCTGTCCGTATAGTGAAGGGCATTAAAAATCAGCCTTTCGGAAAGGACGATAAAATATGAAACATACTTTAAAAATCAGTGTTTCAAAGAAACCGAGAGCAGACAGTATTGTCAACTTCCGCAGCGTTTCGGTAAGAGAGAAGTTCCTTCGTCTCTTATTCGGTATGCCGTGTAAAATGACAATTCTTGTCCCCGGTGACAGTGTGGAGGAGCTTTCCATACATGAGGTAAATGAGGGGGCTGGTATAGGATGAGCAGGATTAAACTTTTACTTGACGTTGTAAACGGTATGCGCTCACTTGCCGACAGCTTGGAAATTATGGCGAATGCGATGGCCGATGGGGATAGTATACCAAAAGAGAAAGTATCGGCGCAGAAAGGGGCAGACAAGCCCTCTGTGACGCACGAACAGCTTCGTGAGCTTGCGGTTAAGCTGTCCCGTGAGGGAAAGCGCGAGGAAATCAAGCAGCTTATTGAAAAATACGGTGTAAAGAATATTACAGCCGTAGCTGTGTCTGACCTTGACGCATTCTATGCTGATTTGCAGCAGATGGAGGTGGAGTAAATGCCGCCATTATGTACCGCCAAGAAGGGCGGGCGCACCGAAGGTGCGAGTTTTGCGCAAAGCGCAAAATCTACTGAACGTAAACACGCGGTTTTATCCGCGTCATCGGCGCATCGCTGGCTTGCGTGTCCGCCTTCGGCTATGCTTGAGAAGGAACTGCCCGCTGAAACAACTGTGTATGCAGAGGAAGGCTCTGTCGCTCACGAGGTCGCTGAGTATAAGGTCAGGTGGTATTTAGGTGAACGGGATATTCCAATGCCTTCTACCGGAAACTTTAACGCAGAGGAGATTGACCGACACACAGACAGCTATGCGTATTATGCTACGGATAAAATTGAAACAATCCGAAAGTCGTGTCCCGATGCAGTGGTTATGGTAGAGCAGAGACTTGACTTTTCAAACTATGTCGAGGACGGCTTTGGCACAGGCGACCTTGTCATTGTAGCTGATGATGTTATACAGGTAATTGATTTCAAGTACGGCAAAGGTGTGGCTGTATCGGCAGAGCATAATCCGCAGATGATGCTGTATGCTTTGGGTGCGTTAAATCTTTATGATTATCTGTATGATATAAAAATGGTTAAGATGGCGATTGTTCAGCCGAGACTTGACAGTATTTCCGAGTGGGAGATGTCTGTTGACGAGCTGTTATCATGGGCGGAAAACACACTCAAACCAATCGCGCAGCTTGCAGCGAAAGGCGAGGGTGAGTTCAAAGCCGGAAGTCATTGTCGGTTCTGTAAGCTTAGAGCCACCTGCCGAAAGAGGGCAGAGTTTATGCTTGAAACTGCGAAACACGAATTCAAGGAACCTGCAGAACTGACCGATGAGGAAATAGCGGGTGTTCTGACGATTGCCGCCGACCTCTCCAAATGGGCGGAGGATGTGTTTGCATACGCGCAGGCGAAGGCGATAAACGAAGGTAAGCATTGGCGCGGATTTAAGGTTGTCGAGGGGCGTTCAAAGCGTCAGTATGCGGATGAAGGCAAGATTGCGGAAGTATGCCGCGATAACGGTTATACGCTTTCGCAGATATATAAAAATACGCTTATCGGTATAACGGAGATGGAGAAGCTGATGGGTAAAAAGCAGTTCAGAGAGCTGCTTGGTGAATACATCATCAAACCGAAAGGCAAATTGACGCTTGTTCCGGAAACGGACAAGCGTGAGGAAGTACATACATTAGGGGATTTTGATGAAATCCCTCAATTTTAACAATGAATAAGAAGTATGACTTGACGGGTATGCGCTTTGGAACTTTAGCTGTGACAGGATTTAATGGCAGGGATAAAGATGGACATTTGCAATGGAATTGTTTATGTGATTGCGGTAACCGAAGTGTTGTCAATGGGACTGCCTTAAGAAACGGCAGTGTTAAAGCCTGTAAGAGATGCGGACATTTGAAAGATATAACCAATCAGCGTTTTGGATATTTGACAGCAAAGGAACGAGTGTATCAGACAGAAAATGGAATGTCAATATGGAAGTGTCAATGCGACTGCGGAAATGTTACAAATGTTCCCATAAATCATTTGACAACACATCATACGGAAAGCTGCGGACATTGTATTAAAAATGATTTTATAAATCATGGTACATATTGTGAGGGGAAAACCGTAAAAGGTGAACTTTTTCTGTTTAGCTCTGAAGATTGGGATTTTGTCACATCACATAATTGGCATATTGATACTAAAGGTTATGTGTTAACTAAAATTAACGGCAGAAATATTAAATTACACAGATATATAATGCCTGCTTCAGAGGGAATACAAATTGACCATGTAAACCGTAAAAAGTATGATTGCCGGAGAGGAAATTTGCGTTACGCCGTAAATAAGGAAAATGCAGCAAATTCAGCGGCATTTAAAAACAATCGCAGCAGCGGACACAAAAACGTATATATACAGGATGGTAAGTATAGAGTGATAGTCCGGAAAGATGGAAAAGCTATTCATTTTGGATATTATAAAAACTTGCCGGATGCAGTTATGGTTGCGAATACAGCACGAAAAAAACTGTTCGGAGAGTTTGCATTCTTTGATGATAGTTTCAGTGAAAAAGAAAAGGAGAGTTAAATATGGCGAAAGTAGTAACAAACGAAGTAAGGTTTTCATATACGCATTTATGGGAACCACAAGCGATAAACGGAAGTGAACCTAAGTACAGCGTTTCACTGATTATTCCTAAAAAGGATACAGAAACAATAAAGGCTATAAAGGAAGCAATTGAAACGGCAAAAAAAGATGGAATTGCGAAATTTGGAGGTAAGGTTCCGGCAAACTTAAAGCTTCCGCTCCGTGACGGAGATATTGAGAGACCGGATGATGAGGCGTATGCCGACAGCTACTTCATAAACTGCAATTCAAAAGAACAGCCTCAGATTGTAGATAGAAAGGTAAAACCGATTTTAGACAGAAACGAGTTTTATTCAGGATGTTATGGGCGAGCTTCGATTTCTGTTTATGCGTATAATGTGAACGGAAATCGTGGAATTGCAGCATCGGTAAACTCAGTACAAAAGATACGCGACGGTGAGCCGCTCGGCGGACGCACAAGAGCAGAGGACGATTTTGAAGCGTATGAGGATGAGGATGACGATTTCCTGAGTTAAGAGTAAACGGATGTGTATGCAAAAAAAGAACACCTTGCAAGATGTTCTTAAATAATATGCTGCTGAAGCCATCGAAGAATATCAGAGTCGGACTGAGTTCCTGACGCAACCGATAAAATAAGTTCAATCAGCTCGATGTCACTGTATTCCAAATCAATGCCGTTTATCGCAAGAAATACAAACATTGCGTGAGTTCCGATACGTTTATTGCCATCGACAAACGGATGAATTTTTACAAGGCCAAAGCATAGTCGTGAGGCTTTATCCAGTAAAGTAGGATATAGTTCTTCTCCATCGTATGTTTGGAATGGTGTGTTGATAGCCGAGTCAAGAAGCGCTTCATCACGTATATCGGATGAACCGCCGAAATTCTCTATAAGCTGTGAGTGGAGCAGTAAAATCTGTTCTTTAGTAAGAATTTTCATTTTGCAAGCTCCTTATATACCGTCTTATTACGAGCGATTATTTTCTTGGATACGGCTAATACATCATCAGTTGGCGCAGCTAATTGCTCATCGGCTTGATTGAATTCTAAAATCAAGTAACGCGGCGAGTTGTTTTTAAGAATTACAGCAGAGCCGTACTGGTCGACAAGTCTTGCAACTTTAGAAAAATTCTGGTTGGCTTCCGAAATAGAAACCATTGTGTTTGTATTAACATTCATATTGCATACCTCCAATTATATTCTATAAATATTATACTCTAATTTTAGGATAAAGTCAACCTAAAATTTATTGGTAGAAGGTGAAAAACGTGAAAAAATTAAGCATAGACATTGAAACATTTTCTGATATAGACCTTATCAAGTGCGGAGTGTATAAATATGCCGACTCTCCTGCTTTTGAGATACTCCTGTTTGCCTATTCCATAGATGACGGGGAAATAAATATTATTGATCTTGTAAACGGTGAAGAACTGCCGGGGGAAATAGCCGAAGCAATCAAATACGATACGGTTATAAAGACAGCATTCAATGCTCAGTTTGAACGGGTGTGTCTGTCGAAGTATCTCGGTCTGCCGGAGGGCGAATATCTTAATCCGCAGTCTTGGTATTGCACAGCGGTACAGGCTGCGGAACTGTCGCTGCCGTCATCGCTTGCAGACGTCGGCGCGGCTCTTGGCTTGGAACGGCAGAAGATGACAGAGGGTAAGGAGTTAATCAAATACTTCTGCGTTCCCTGTAAGCCGACCAAATCAAACGGCGGTAGAACAAGGAATATGCCGAAGGATGCTCCTGATAAGTGGACGCTGTTTAAGGAATACTGCAAGCGTGATGTTGATGTGGAGCGTCAGATTGCGGAGAAATTAAAGAAATATCCGCTCTCAAAATCCGAACACGATTTATATGTCCTCGACCAGAGAATAAACGACCGTGGTGTGCTTGTGGATTTGGAATTTGCGCGGCAGGCGGTAAAGCTTAATTCCATACAAAGCGCAGTGGCTACGGAACAGGCATATACATTGACAGGTTTGGAGAATCCGAACTCTGTAGCGCAGCTTAAGGAGTGGCTCATAGAGAATGGTGTGGAGATTGACAGTCTGTCAAAGAAGGCAGTAGCGGCGCTTGCAGATGAAACGGACGGGGATATACAGGAGATGCTGCATTTGCGGCTGTTGATGTCAAAAACATCGGTAAAGAAATACGAGGCGGTTATGCGCTCGGTCTGCAAAGATAACCGTGTGCGCGGAATGATGCGTTTCTGCGGCGCTTCAAGAACCGGGCGGTGGTCCGGACAAATTTTGCAAGTGCAAAACTTGCCTCAGAACCATCTTCCGGATTTGACGCTTGCAAGGGATATTGTAAAAGACGGAGATTTTGAAATGCTTGATATGACATTCGGTAATGTGCCGAATGTCCTGTCAGAGCTTATCCGCACCGTCCTTATTCCGAAACAAAACCACAGATTTATAGTTGCTGACTTTTCAGCTATTGAGGCGCGTGTGTTATCGTGGCTTGCGGGTGAGCAGTGGAGACTTGACACATTCAGGAACGGCGGCGATATTTACTGCGCGTCTGCAAGTCAGATGTTCCGTGTTCCGGTCGAAAAACATGGAGTAAACGGGCATCTTCGGCAAAAGGGTAAAATATCTGAGCTTGCCTGCGGTTACGGCGGTTCAGTCGGCGCATTGAAGAATATGGGCGCAGTTGAGATGGGAGTGCCGGAGGATGAACTGCAAGGCTTAATCAACGATTGGCGAAACGCCAATCCGCATATCGTTAAGCTGTGGACAGAAGTCGGAAATGCTGCAATGAAGGCAATTAAGGAAAAAACAATCGTTTCACTCGGTAAGCTTGTGTTTATGTACGAGCGCGGAATATTGTTCATACGCCTGCCGAGCGGACGCAGACTGTCATACATAAAGCCGCGTATCGGCACAAACAGGTTCGGCGGCGACAGTATCACATATATGGGAGTCGGCGCATCAAAGAAATGGGAACGACTCGAAACATTCGGCGGTAAGCTGGTAGAGAATATCGTGCAGGCTATTGCGAGGGACTTGCTTGCTTCAGCAATGATGAATGTCGCAAATGCCGGATACGATATTGTTTTCCATGTACACGATGAAATAATAGCCGAAGCGCCGGACGGTCAAGGCTCGGTTGATGAGATGTGTAAGTTAATGAGCATAAATCCCGATTGGGCGGACGGTATTCCCTTGAGCGCCGATGGATATGAGTGTGAATATTACAGGAAGGATTAAGATTTATGAAAAAGAGAGTAATTTTAACCGCTGTCGTAATCGGCGCACTGTCCGAGCTTGCAGCGGTCATATATACAATACATATACGCAGCGATGCCGTAATCGGCGGCGAGTATTTTATACTGCCGTTCTTCATTATGGCGGCATACTGCGTTTTAGAAATAATCGGCGCGGCAGAGCGCAAAAAGGAAACGGAGATAAGACTTACAAGGCGAACTAAGTACGGAGGTGCGGTCTTAAACCACGAGGCGTTTCCCGAATATGACAGGGAAACGCTGATACACGAGATTTTCTGCTTTGAGCCGATGAAGGTCGCAGTTGAAAAGCTCTGCGCTTATGAGGAGAGGGGAGATTGATATGGTTATAAAAATACCGTGTTCCGGGCATAAGGACTGTTTTGCAAATACCAACGGTTATTGTACCTGTTTAATGAATAACGATTTTGGCGGCAGGGACTGTCCGTTTTACAAGAAAAAGGCTCAGTTTGAGTCTGAACTTGAAAATACGCGGTACACGCTGACGAAAAAAGGAAGAACGGACTTGATTGAGATGTATCACAGGAGGAGAGTAAATGCACAGAAACAGTGAGCATTATCCTGATCCGACATTTAGCGGCGCGTATGCCAACATACGGCGAATGGAGAAAGCGTTCTGCGCAGGGAAGAAGTATATTCCGTGGGTTTACATAGCGTCTCCGTATCGCGGTGATGTAAAAACAAATACAGAGAACGCCAAGAGATACTCGCTTTTTGCTGTGATGCAGGGCAAGGTTCCGTTCTGTCCTCACATTTACTTCACGCAGTTTCTTGACGATGATATTGAAGTTGAGCGAAAAATCGGCTTAAACCTTGCTTTGCATATGCTCAGACGCTGCCGTGAGGTGTGGGTGTTTGGGGATACAGTATCTGAAGGGATGAGAAATGAAATCCGGATAGCAAAGAAACGGCATATTCCCGTCAGATACTTTACATCGGAATGCGTGGAGGTGAACAGGCGATGAAAATATCCGTAGGAAACAGCAGAACATCACGGGCTTGGAAGATAAAAGAGCTGTCTTGGGAGGATTTCATACAGCGTTGCTCCGAAACAATCAGAACGGCTGAAACTGTGCAGGAATACAGAAAACTACCGAAAGGTCAGCAGGATAATATAAAGGACGTGGGCGGCTTTGTCGGCGGTGAGCTAAGAAACGGTATCCGAAAGAAGGACACCGTTGTAAACCGCTGTATGCTTACACTTGATGCAGATTACGCAGATGATGATTTTTGGGAACAGATAGAACTGTTTTTTGATTTCCGCTGTCTTATATATTCAACGCATAAGCATACACCTGAACGGCCGAGACTCAGGCTTATAATCCCTCTGTCCCGTCCCGTTACGGCGGACGAATACACAGCCATTGCAAGACGCATAGCCGCCGACATCGGAATAGAGCAGTTTGACGATACAACCTATCAGCCGCACAGACTTATGTATTGGGCGTCAACATCCGCTGACGGTGAGTTTGTGTTCAAGCATCGGGATGGAAATCCTGTGGACGCGGATGCTGTGCTTGCAAGATATAAGGATTGGCACGATACATCGGAATATCCCGTATCGTCAAGACAGAAAAAGATAGTATCCCATGCATTGAAAAAGCAAGCCGACCCGCTGATAAAGGACGGCATAGTCGGCGCGTTCTGCCGCGCGTATCCGATACAGGAGGCAATAAATACGTTTTTAACGGATGTATATGCGCCGAGCAGCTTAAACGGAAGATATGACTATATCCCGGCAGACTCAATCGCGGGAGTTATAGTCTATAACGATAAATTCGCATACAGCCATCACGCGACCGATCCGGCTTGCGGTAAGCTGTGCAATAGCTTTGACCTTGTGCGGATACATAAGTTTGCATACTTAGATAAAGACGAAACAGACAGTGAAAAATCACCGTCTTTTAAGGCAATGATGGACTTTGCGATGAACGATGACAACGTCAAGGCACAGACGCTTACCGATAAGGAAACGGCGGCGCAGGAGGAGTTTTCGGCTATCTCGGACGATGACGATGTGATGTGGCGGCACAGGCTGTCGATGAACAAGCGCGGAGATATAGAGAACACTATCCAAAACCTCACGATTATATTGCAGAACGACCCGAAGCTTAAAGGTATTGTTTTCAATGAACTGTCGGATTGTATAGAGATAAAGGGAAATGTGCCGTGGCAGCATCCGTCTAAATATTGGCGCGATGCTGACGATGCGCAGCTTTTAACATACTTAACCTACCATTACGGTAAATTCACAAGGGTGAACTATGACGTAGCGTTGGCAAAGGTAGTCGATGACCGCTCGTTCCATCCTATCCGTCAGTATCTTGACGGTTTGCCGGAATGGGATAAGACAGAAAGGGTTGATACCTTGCTTACCGATTACCTCGGCGCGGAGGATAATCCGTATACACGCGCCGTAATCCGTAAAACCTTATGCGGTGCGATAGCCCGCGTTATAGTACCGGGCATTAAGTTTGATACGATGCTTGTTCTGTCGGGACCGCAGGGGATAGGAAAGTCAACGATTATATCAAAGCTGTGCGGTGAGTGGTTTAACGATTCGCTTTTATTATCCGACACAAAGGATAAGACGGCGGCAGAGAAACTGCAGGGGTTTTGGATTCTGGAGATAGGCGAGCTTGCGGGACTTAAGAAAACGGAAATAGAAACGTTGCGCGGTTTTATATCACGGCAGAACGATGTATTCCGTGCATCCTTCGGTCGCAGAGCGACGCCGCATTTAAGGCAATGTATTTTCATAGGCACAACGAATGCGGAACACGGATACCTCAGAGATACCACGGGCAACCGCCGTTTTTTCCCTGTTAAGGTATCGGGGAACTCGGAGAAAAAGCCGTGGCAGCTTACGCAGGATGAAATAGACCAGATTTGGGCGGAGGTGCTTGTGTATTACAGGAACAACGAACCGCTTATTCTTGATGCGGAAACCGAGCAGTATGCGAAGAACCTCCAGCGCGAGGCTTTGGAAACGGACGAGCGCGAGGGTATGGTGCGCGAGTATCTTGAAACCTTGCTGCCGGATAATTGGAATGAAATGTCCTTATATGAGAGAAGGAATTTCCTTAACGGCGGTGAGTTCGGAGAGGTATTGGTTAAGGGTACTGTAAAACGCACGAAAGTCTGCAATATGGAGATATGGTGCGAGTGCTTCGGTAAAGCGAAAGCGGACTTGAAAAGGCTTGACGCGAACGCTATCTCGGCAATTATGGCGAAGATGGAAGGCTGGCAGAAGATGAGTAAAAAGAGCCGTTTCGGTATTTACGGCGCGGCAGCGGGATATGAAAGGATAGAGATATAGGCGAATAATGCCTGTTTTGTGTTCCGATGTGTACGAAAGTTCCGAAACGGAAGTGCTGTCGGAACACTTATAAACGGCATAAAATCTAATTGAAATAGCGGTAATGTTCCGTTGTTACTATAAAAGTCATATAGACTATATTTTATATTTAATAAAATATATATTCGTATATATACGCGCGAGGGATTTTGGTAACGGTAGGAACAAAGCACGGAAATATGGAGGGAAAATGCGTGAAAGTGAAATAGAGAAAAGGCTCAAAAATGCAGTAAAGATGAGGGGCGGACTGGCTTTGAAGTTTGTATCTCCGAATTTTAACGGTGTTCCGGACAGGCTGTTATTGTTGCCGGAGGGAAAGGCAGCATTTGCGGAACTGAAAGCAACAGGACGGAAAATGCGGAGTCTGCAAATAAAGCGAAAAAGGCAATTAGAAGCATTAGGGTTTTTGGTGTATTGCATTGACGGCATAGAGCAAATCGGAGGTGTGCTTGATGAAATTGAACAGAGATGATTTGCATGAGTATCAAAAGTACGGTGTTGATTTTATAATAAATAAACCGATTTCAGCATTGATGCTCGAATGCGGTCTTGGGAAAACAATAACCACGCTTACCGCTGTCAGTGATTTGATATATGACTACTTTGAGATTTCAAAGGTGCTTATAATAGCTCCTCTCAGAGTTGGACTGTCGGTATGGGAACAGGAGTGTGACAAATGGGAACAGTTAAAATACCTGAGATGTTCAATAGCAATCGGCAGTGCGGACGAAAGGGAAAAAGCCTTAAAAGCAGACGCAGACATTTATATCATAAACCGTGAAAATGTAGAGTGGCTTGTAAATAGCGGTCACATTGATTTTGATATGGTTGTGATAGACGAACTCAGTTCGTTTAAATCCCATCAAAGCAAACGGTTTAAAGCACTGCGTAAGGTCAGACCTAAGTTTGACAGAATTGTAGGTCTGACCGGAACGCCTGCACCTAACGGCTTGATTGATTTGTGGGCTGAGATAAATCTGCTGGATATGGGAGAAAGGCTCGGAAGATATATAACAGGTTTTCGTGATGAATATTTCAAACCGGATAAACGAAACGGTGCGATTGTGTATTCATACAAGCCGTTGGTTAATGCAGAAAAAAGGATATATGAGAAAATATCGGATATATGTATTTCGATGAAAGCAACGGATTATATCAAAATGCCTGAAAGAATAGACAATATTTACGAAGTTGAGATGAACGATAAAGAGATGAAACTTTATCGGAAACTTGAAAAGGAAATGTTTCTGCCGTTTGCCGATGGTGATATTGACGCGGTAAATGCGGCGAGTCTTAGCAACAAGCTCCTTCAGCTTGCCAACGGCGCGGTTTATGATGAGAACGGGAAGGTCAGGAAAATACATAGCCGTAAGCTTGACGCTTTGGAGGACCTAATCGAAGCGGCAAACGGAAAGCCTGTGCTTGTGTATTACAGCTACAAGCACGACAGGGACAGAATTTCAGAGCTGTTCAATGCCCGTGAGATAAAGGACGATAAGGATATATCAGAATGGAATGCAGGAAAGATACAGCTTGCCATAGCACATCCGGCAAGCTGCGGTCATGGTCTTAATCTGCAAAGCGGAGGCAGTACGATTGTATGGTTTGGACTGACTTGGAGTTTGGAACTGTACCAACAGGCAAACGCACGGCTTTACAGGCAGGGACAGAAAAATACAGTGGTGGTTCATCACATCATTACCAAAGGCACGGTTGATGAAAAGGTGATGACAGCCTTAAAGAATAAAGATATAGGACAGGCTTCTTTGATGGAGGCTATAAAAGCGAGGATAGAGGAGGTAAGGGATTGATGACGGCAAAGGAATACTTAAATCAGCTTATCGCAATGGATAACGCAATTAACAGGAAACAGCAGCGTCTTGCGACACTTCGAGATGTGGCGATAAACACCACTCCGAATTATACCGATGAGGCTGTTCAGCGTACACGTGAGAAAAGTCCTCTTGAGAATATAATGACAAAGATAGTTGACCTCGACCGTGAAATTGATGAGGACATTGACGCACTTGTCGATTTCAAAGCAGAGGTATGGGAGCAGCTTGACAAAATACCCGATGAAAGGTATGTGAGGGTTTTATGGCTCAGATATGCTGAACAGAGGACTTGGGGTTTTATAGCAAACTGTATGAATTTCACCTCAAGGTATGTGCGGAAATTACATATACAGGCGCTTAAAGAGTTGGATAAAGTGATCGAAAATAAAAAAGACCACCCTTGTTCCACCTAATAACCACCTGAGTTCCTCTTGATGACCAACTTTAAGTGTGGTATAGTTATAATCGCGAGAGAAGAATATGAAGCGAGGGCGTTCCGAATGGAGCGTCCTTTTTTCGCGGGAGAGATTAAAGAGGCTGGGTTTAACCAACCTCTTTATGTGTTAAATCATTCAGCTTTTGCAGTTTCAGAACTGCTGCTTTTGATTTTCGGTGTTTCCTGTAACTGATGCATCTTTTCAACAGCGAATTTGAATATGGATTTGATTTCCGAATATCTGACTTTCAAAATAAGCCTGTTGTTTTGATAGATGTAAAGTGACAGCGTATCACCTTTAATGCGGATTGATTTAACATAAACCTCAAACAATGAATCCATTTGTTGTGCCTCCTTTCTGCCTGTTTTTGTGAAAGACTATTCTCTCATAACAGGAGATGTAAATTTCGCGCATCTTAAAAAGATACTAATGAAGGAGGAGAGGCTATGCCGTACAGACCAAAGAAACCATGCAGACATCCCGGATGTGCAAAACTCACTGACGGAAGATACTGCGAGGAACATATATCTCTCCATCCGGAAGTTACACGCTCGGCAGCCAAGCGAGGCTACGGCAGCAAGTGGCGGAAGGAAAGCAAAGCTTATCTTAGAGAACATCCTCTGTGTGAGAGTTGTAAGAGGAACGGAAAGTACGTTCAAGCTGCGGTGGTTGACCATATAAAACCACACAGAGGTGATTCAAAACTATTCTGGGATAAGAGTAATTGGCAGAGCCTATGCAAATCCTGTCACGATAAAAAGACAGGTAACGAGGACAGCCGGCCTACATACAGTTACAATTAAAAATATATTATCGGTTAAAAGTTTACAATCCCAAAACAACAAATAATCGGGCATTTTATGGGTAAATTCTTCTAAGGGGCGGTCATAATCTATAGTGGTACCTAAGAAATGGACAAATAACACAGGGGGGTATTATAATAATATTACAGTGCAATTTGTTATGGAGGTATCATGATGGGAATTAAGTATTTTACAGAGGAAGAGATAGAATATTTGTCATCAAATATATATGTTGAATCTGTTAATGAAAAACAGATAACATACACAATTGAGTTTAAGCAATTTTTTGTGCGAGAATATATGAACGGGAAAGGTCCTACTTTGATTTTTGAAAGTGTTGGATTATATAAGCGAATATTGGGTGCTAAGCGTATAGAAAAAGCAACAAGCAGATGGATGAAGGCTTATGAGAATGGTACATTAGATGTTTCTGCAACATTGCCTAATCGTCATCCGGTATTAAAAGCAAAACCGCGGCCATCAAGGCCGAAGCGGAACAAACACGGGATGCCCTGACGGGCGAAGCGCGGGCTTTGCTCGACGAGGCCGCCGCCCTGCGCGATGCGACCCGTTCCGAAGGCTACGAGGAAGGCCGGGCCCGGGCCGAAGCCGAACTGGCCGAAACCCGCCGGGCCCTGGGCGAAACCACGGCCGTCGTCCTGCTCGGCATTCATGAGCAATGCGCCCATATTTTCGAGACCTGGCGCGCCGATCTGGTCGCCCTGCTGCGCGAGGCGGTGGAAAAGGGAACGGGGCTGGCGGTGGACCGGGACCGGGCCGCCGTGCTGGAACAGCTTTTGGATCGCAGTATGCGGGCTCTTCTGGATCGTCGTCGTCTGATCGTGCGGGTCAACCCCGTGGATGCGGCTCTGGTTACGGACATGCTGGCCGACGCCAAGCGCGGCGGCCCGCGCGCGGATAACTGGGAACTGACAGTCGACCCTGAATTGGAACCCGGCAGCCTGGTGGTGGAAAGCGAATCGGGTTTGGTGAACAACAGTCTCCAACG
>ENA-USUG01001095-USUG01001095.1-human-gut-metagenome-genome-assembly--contig:-NODE-1095-length-46715-cov-6.810262_pt1 | contig 46715 bp, 40 predicted proteins | sample MGYA00250059_ERZ773394 | MGnify/ENA primary metagenome ERZ773394 (study PRJEB29103, sample SAMN06111957) | human gut metagenome | biome: human gut; feature: ankylosing spondylitis patient; material... | reverse complement strand
TCCCGGGAGATGTTCAGACTCAGATCCGGGGAATCCACCACGCCCCGGACAAACCGGAAGTGCTCCGGCAGCAGATCCGGACACTTGTCCATAATGAGAACGCCGCTGGAATAGAGCTGCAGACCCTTTTCGTATTCCTTGGTGTAGAAGTCGAAGGGAGTGGTGCCGGGGATGAACAGCAAGGCCTTGTAGGTCACGGCACCCTCGGCAGACACGGTGATGACCCGCTGGGGGTCCGCGAAATCGTGGAACTTCTCCCGATAGAACTCGTTATATTCCTCCGGCTTCACGTCGGCCTTTTTCCGCTGCCAGATGGGGACCATGGAGTTCAGGGTCTCCATCTCCACATAGGGTACCTCGTCCGGCTTGTCGGACATGCAGGAGGCCACCTTTTTCGTTTTCGTGACCGCCATGCGGATGGGGAAGCGGATGTAGTCGGAATACTTTTTGATCAGCTCCCGGAGCTTCCATTCTTCCAAAAACTCGCTGTAATGTTCGTCCTCTGTATCATCCTTCAGGTGCATGATGACCTCAGTGCCCGCATCGGACTTATCACATTCCGTGACGGTGTAGCCGTCGGCCCCTGAGGACTGCCACTGATAGGCGGTGTCACTGCCGAATTTCCGGGTGCGGACCGTCACCTGATCGCAGACCATGAAGGCGGAGTAGAAGCCCACGCCGAACTGACCGATCACGTCAGTGTCCTTGGTGTCATCTCCCACCTCCTGCTTGAACTTGTAGGAACCGGAGGAGGCGATGACGCCCAGATTGTTCTCCAGATCCTCCTTGTCCATACCGATGCCGTTATCCGTAACGGTGATGGTCCGGGCGTCCTTGTTGACAGACAGGTCGATCTTGAAGTCCTTCCGGGTCAGCTTCACACTGTCATCCGTCAGAGCCTGATAGCACAGCTTGTCGCAGGCGTCGCTGGCGTTGGAGATGATCTCCCGCAGGAAGATCTCCTTGTGGGTGTAGATGGAGTTGATCATCAGGTCCAGCAGCCGTTTGGACTCCGCTTTGAATTGTTTCTTTGCCATAAACCAAACACTTCCTTTGTGTATTTTCATATCGTATGTCATTTTAACACGGAATGTCCCGGAAAGAAATTACTTTTTTGTAAACTCCGCTGTTAAACCGTTGCCTTTCTCTGACCTATCCGCTAAAATATGTAAGGTAAAAACAGTTACGGTTCCGCGGGAGCCGACGGAAAGAGGCAGCAGGCGTATGTTCTATAAATTCAGATGCGCGGTGGCGCGGTTCATGTACGGCCGGAACGGCATGGATCAGATGAATCAGGCGCTCCTTCGGGGCTACCTGGTGATTCTGGTGGCCCAGTTGATTTTCAGCCTTCTGCGGCTATGGATCCCCGCCCGAATCTGCGAATCCCTCCTTTGGGTGCTGATGGTGTTTATTCTGTTCCGGATGTTCTCCAAAAACCTGACCAAGCGCCGGGCGGAGAACCAGAAGTTTATGGGCTGGATCTGGAAGGCCCGGAACAACGCCGCCGGGGCCAAGGCCCGCCGGGCGGATAAGGAGCACAAGTACTTCACCTGCAAGTGCGGCGCCATCTGCCGGGTGCCGGTTGGGAAGGGGAAGATCGTTATCACCTGTCCCAAATGCGGAGCGAAGATCGAAGCGAAAAGCTGATACGAAAAAAGCGGTTCCGGAACTTCCGGAACCGCTTTTTCCATATATTCGCAGTGGGTCTAACCCACGTCCGCGTATTTCAGCTTGTAATAGCTCCAGCAGCGCCACTTGCGGACGGCGTCTTTTAATTCCATGGACGCTTCATCCGTCTGCTCGTTCAAAATTCGCTGGGGCAGTACGGAGCCGTCCGCCAGGATATAGGTTTTCTTTTGTACCACCGGCGCGATCCGCCGGAGGGAGGAGAGAAAGTCGAACCACGGACTTTCCCCGGCGCGGCCGGTGAGGTCCAGCAGGACGCTGCCTAAAAAGGAAGCAGAGAGAACGCCGTCCTCCGGCAGGTACAGCGCGGCCACGGCCTCGCTCCAGTTCAGCGTGTCCGCGGCGGCGTCATTGGCCCAGAGCACATAGGGGGTCTTGTAAGAGCAGAGAATGTCCTCCCGCTCGTTTTCCGGAATGGACACCTCAGATCCCAACTCCGCGTAGCCCTTCTGGTTGTCCCCCAGATAGGGCAGGTGATCGCCGTAGAACACCAGCACCACAGGCTCCTCCCGCTCTGCGAAGTAAGCCGTCAGCCGGCCCAGCATGGCGTCGGCATCACGGACGCCTTCGGTGTAGACCTCCAGCATGGTGCGGGTCTCCGGGGAGATGTTCGCCGTGGTGGAGACCGGGGGGAACACATAGCCCTCGCCGTACTTGTCGGCGGTGTAGCTCATGTGGTTCTGGATGGTGGTGGTGTAGTTGAACAGGGGGCGGCCCTCGCTGACCGCCGTTTCAAATTCTTCCTCGATCAGACCAGCCATGTAGTCATCCGTGACCCAGCGGCCCTTGTATTCCAGATCTTTCATGTCCTTGGCGAATACCTCGTGCTCCGCCCCCAGCCAGCGGTAGACATTCTCGCGGTTGTAGAACCAGGCATCGCCGGGATGGTAGAAGGAGGTGCGGTAGCCGTCCGCCCCGAACACCCGGAACAGGCTGTCCAGATTCCGGTTCACCACCCGCATGGCGGAGGTGGCGGTGACGGAGAGGGCGTTGGTCTGCATTCCTGTCAGCGCGTCGAACTCCGTGTTGGCGGTGCCTCCGGCGAAGCCGGGGACCACGATGTGACCGGAAAGAGTGTGAGGGTCCTTCTGCAAAGCGTGGAGGTGGGGCAGGGGATCGGTTTCCTCCGTCCAGTTGAACATGGGCTGGTCGGTGAGGTCGGAAAACGCCTCGTTCATCACGAGGATTACGCTGACGTCCTTGCCAAGCCCCGTCTGCCCGCCAGTCTCCCAACCGGCGGCCTCGGACTTGGAAAAGCCCTCCGGCTTGTCCACAGGATAGGTGGTGAACTGGTGGCAGAAGCAGTAGGGGAAACCAAGCTCGTTGAACACCGAGGGGACATAGTAGGCGTTGCTGACCCGGAAAGAATTGTAGAGGGTATTGCTGGCGTACACCGTGAAAATCAGCGCAGTCAGAACGCCGAAGCTGAGGACCGCGCCCAAGATCCGCTCCGGCCAGCAGCGGCCGGGGAACACGGCCACGGCGTCCCGTTTTGTCAGCTTGGCCTTTGGTACGGCGAAGGACACCGGGCGGCTGGGGAACAGGACCCCAAGGCCGATGAGCAGCGCGGTGGTCAGCACCACCACGGCGATGGCCTTCACCGGATAGCGGATGTCATAGGACTGGATGGCGCTGCCCACCTCCCGTAGAAGGGAGAAGTCCCGGGGGAACACCGGCTCATCCCGGACCTCGATTTTGACCCGGTTGGCAAGGGACAGCGCGCAGACGAAGAAATTCACCAGTGCCCCGCTGTAAAAGACATTCCGGAACAGGAAGGCAAAGGTCAACAGCAAAAGTCCGATGGGCAGGGCGTTCAAAACGATCAGCAGGGGCTGGGCCTTGAACCCTGCCAGCACCGTCCGCAGGGCGTTTGGCTGGCACCACAAGGCCAGTAAAGTAATACAGCCTGCCAGCAAAACGGCGGCCAGCAGACTCCCCCAGAGGGGCAGTTCTCTTTTATAGATCCGCTTTTCTTTCAAAACGTAAAGTCCTTTCATATCAGAATACCTCTATTATATGGATTTGCCTGAAATTTGCAAGTATTCCCGAAATTTTGCGAGCTTTGCGAAGCGGAAAGAAAACCGGGATTCCCGAAAAAACTTGCGGAATTACAATACGAAATGTCGATTTGAAAACAAAAAATACGAACCGTATTGAAAATGAGGGCGATTTACCGCAAAATCAAGGCCGCGGTGATACCGGAACAACAGACCCTCCTCAGCAATTCTGAGCGGCACAACGGCACTGAAATAACGGTTGATTTGCCAATGGCTTGCACGGTGACAAATATAAGAAGCGTATGCAAGAAGAAAAGCACGTTTCCTTGTCAAAAGGAAACGCGCTTTTTGAATATCAGTAGATCAGAAGGTCACGACCTCGTTGGCGGGCTTTTCACAGGGCTTGATGGAGATGATGTGCATTACCGGGCCCTTGCCCTTGTAGGCAGAGTGATTTTCCAAAGCCATACGGGCTTCGACTTCCACCCAGTCCCGGTTCTTGTACTTATTCAGATCCACGCCCTTGGCCACCAGCCCCAAGAACTGCACGTCATTTTCACAGCAGACCATGGCGAACCGTCCGGGGCAGTGGGTACCGGGATACTTCTTGGAGTGGCACATGAGCAGCTTCATGTGAACGGTTTTCCCTGCCCAGCGGTCAGGGTAATCCATCACGTCCACATACCAGACACCGTAGTCATCGTCCGGAATGTTGATCACCGGCTGGTCCAGATCAAAGGGGCAGACCTCACCGTTGTTGTAGTCCTCGCTGTTGCCGTTCAGATCTTCCAGATAGATGTCCGCCCGGCGGTTCACCATCCGCAGATTCCGCTTCCGCAGTGCGGCCTTCAGCTCATCGGTGCAGCGGTTGAACACCAGCAGGTCGGCGTTGGTGATTTTTTCCATCATGATCTGGCCCATGTTCTTGGCATAGGTCTCAAAGGTATTGGCGTCCACAAAGGTCATCACTTGATAGAGGACCCAGTTGGCGGGCAACACCTCCCGGTACAGCCGCTCCATGGACCACATGCCGTTGTACTCAATGAGGACCTGCTTGGGTTTGTACTGCTTTTCCCATTCCTTGCACTGGGCGCAGGTGAGAGCGGTCTCCTCGTCCACCGTGACCACCGTCACGTTGTCCAGTGCCTTCTGCTCGTATTCCAGCTCGCCCTCCTCGCAGCAGATCAGGAGGGTTTTGTCCTCACGGGCGAAGCCGTCCTCTAAAATGCCGTTGATAAAATCTGTTTTGCCGCCGTCCAAAAACCCGGCGATGAGATATACAGGAATATCAGCCATGAATTTTTTCGCTTACAGGCCGAACAGCTCTGCCAGCTTTTCCTCCTTCAGATTGGAACCGATGACGCACAGGCGGCCGGTGTAGTCGGGATGGCCCGCCCGGATCTCATGCTCCTCCGGCACATAGTCGAACTCGATCCATGCGCCGTCGGTGCCGTTCACGATGCCCTTGGCCCGGAGAATGGCGCCGTAGTCACCAGAATCCAGCGCCGTCAGAATACGGTCGATGTCCGCCTGTGTATACACCTTGGGTGTTTCCTTACCCCAGGAGATGAACACCTCATCGGCGTGGTGATGATGGTGATGGTCATGACAGGAGCAGTTGGGGTCATCGCACTCGCCGTGGTCATGATGATGCTCATGGTCATGCTCATGGCCGCAGCACTCGTCATGGTCATGGTCATGCTCGTGCTCATGGCCATGATGGTGATGTTCATGCTCATGCTCCTCGTGCTCATGGTCATGGTGGTGGCAGGAGCAGTTGGGATCGTCGCACTCCTCGCCGTCATGATGATGGTGATGGTGCTCGTGCTCATCGGCCTCATGTTCGGCCCGCATCTTCTCCAGCAGTTCATCGGCCAGAGAGACCTTTTCGATGGCGGAGAGGATGGCCTTGCCATCCAGCTCATCCCAAGGGGTAGTGATGATGGCGGCATCGGCGTTTTTCTCCCGGAGCATGGACACGGCGGCCTCCAGCTTCTCCTGCGTCATCTTCTGAGTCCGGGAGAGGATGATGGTACCGGCGGCCTCGATCTGGTTGTTGTAGAACTCACCGAAGTTCTTCATATAGACCTTCACCTTGGTGGCGTCCGCCACGGTGACAAAGCTGTTGAGCTTCATCTCGGGAACGTCCTTTACGGTGTTCTCCACCGCCACGATCACATCGCTGAGCTTGCCCACGCCGGAGGGCTCAATGAGGATGCGGTCGGGGTGGAACTGAGCCTCCACGTCCTTCAAAGCCTTGTTGAAGTCGCCCACCAGAGAGCAGCAGATGCAGCCGGCGGACATCTCGGAGATCTGGATGCCGGATTCCTTCAGAAAGCCGCCGTCAATGTTGATCTCGCCAAATTCGTTTTCGATCAGCACCAGCTTTTCGCCCTTGTAGGCTTCCGCCAGCAGCTTTTTGATGAGTGTGGTCTTACCGGCACCCAGGAAGCCGGAGACGATGTCGATTTTTGTCATGGTATCAGTCCTTTTCAAAAATTTTATACCACGGTTATCATACCACGAAATCACAAAAATGCAACGCCGTCACAGAAAATTTACAGCTCCAGCGGCACAAAAAAGCATTTTTGCACCACTGGAGCCATTTTCAGAACCTTTGCGGTTTCGGAGACATTCTTCCTTACCGGTTTCCTACCCGCTTTATTTTTCTGATGGTTGCCATTTTTACCGGTCCTTTCTCCTGCCTTCCCCGGCGATCTCATCGGAGAGCAGCAACAGACAGACGAGGTTCGGAAAGGCCATCAGTGCGTTGGCGAGATCCGCCAGCTGAAGGACCGTGGCCATAGGGATCACCGCCCCGGCAAAAACCGCCAGTCCGTACAGCACCCGGCAGGGCCGCACCGCCCCCGGTCCCAGCAGGTATGATGCCGTTGTCTCTGCCTGAACCGCACAGCCCAGCACGGAGGTAAAGGCAAACAGCCCTAACGCCACGCCGATGAGCCACGGGGCCAGCGGCCCCAGCACCGTTTCAAAGGCCCGAAGGGTCAGCGCCGCGCCGGTGAGAGGGCGTCCGGCTCCGTCCGCCGTTCCCAGCGTGCCGGAGCAGCAGATGGCGAGACCGGTAACGGTGCAGATCACCATGGTGTCGAAAAACACGCCGGTCATGCTGATGAGCCCCTGCTTTACAGGATCCTCCGTGTCAGCGCAGGCGGCGGTGATGGCGGCGGAGCCCAACCCCGCCTCGTTGGAAAAAACGCTCCGGGCAACGCCCCAGCGGAGGGCCTCCCGCCGGGTGACGATCCCCAAAGCCCCGCCCAGAGTGGCCTCCGGTGCCACTGCGCACCGGAGCATCAGGGTCACTGCCTCCGGCAGGCGGCGGAGGTTTCCCAGGATCACCGCCAGTCCGCCGCCCAAGTATAGCAGCGCCATCACCGGCACCAGCACCGTAGAAATATCCGCGATGCGGCGGATGCCGCCCAATAAGATCGTCAGAGCCAGCGCCGCCGTCACCAGTCCTACCCGCCAGCGGGGCAGGGTGAAGGCGGCGGAGAAGGTGTCCGCTAAGGCCCCGGACTGGGCCATCGCCCCCATAGCAAAGGCCATCAGCAGGGCGAACAAAGCGTAAAAGCGGCCAAAAACCGCCCCAGCCGGACCCAGCCGCGTCTCCATCACCGCCATGGGCCCGCCCCAGCGGGTGCCGTCCCGGCGGACATGGCGGTATTTCACCGCCAGCATACACTCGGCAAACTTGGACGCCAGTCCCAGCGCTGCCGCCAGTTCCATCCACACCAGCGCCCCCGGCCCGCCGGATACCAGCGCTGCCGCCACGCCCACGATGTTGCCGGTGCCCACCGTGGAGGCCAGCGCTGTCATCAGAGAGCCGAAGGGGGACACGCCGCCCCGGCCCTTCCGCCGGGCCTCCCGCCCTAAAGACAAGGCCAGTGCCCGCCCTAAATTTCGCTGGGGAAAGGCCCCTGTCCGCAGGGTCAGCCATGCCCCGGTCCCTAAGATCAGCGCCAGCGTCCCCGGCCCCCACAGGAGGGTATTCAGCACTTCCAGCATCCCATCGCCCCTTTCGGGATAGTCTATGCGGGATTTTGCCCGTCAAGACGCACCGGGGGTGGTTTGTCCGAAAAAAGAGCCGGCGGCCAAAGGCCGCCGGCTGAGGCTGTCGATAAAGTGATAAATTTTCCGCGACGGTAAGGTAGGTCAGCCGTTAGCGGCTCCGCCGCTTTACGGATGATGCATACCCCTTGCGGGTGAAGGGTGTGCGCGGGACTGCACCCGCAGACGCGTTTCGGAGCGCAACCGCCGCAAGGCGGCTCTTAGCGCGGAGATAACCCAAGAAGGGGAAACAGGCGAAGCGCTGCCAGTGGCGGATGAAGCGAGGGCTGTTTCGAGGAAGGCTCCCGGTTTCCGGGCGTCTTGCGCCCGGAAACCGGTTAGGTCGGCAACGTATTTCTTCTCCATTAAAATCCTAAGTTTTCAGAACTTTTATGAAGTTCTGAAAACTTGCTCAGCGGGGAGAAAAGACTTTTTCGACACGCTGGAGCCGGCGGCCTTTGGCCGCCGGCTCCCTTGATGATTTGAATTTTACATGGAAAAAATTTATTTCGCCTGCTTCATGGAAAGGCTGATGCGCTTTTTCTTCTCATCCACTTCCAGAACGACCACCTTCACCACATCCCCCACGGACACCGCCTCGGAAGGGTGCCGGATGAATTTATCGCACACCTGCGAGATGTGCACCAGACCGTCCTGATGGACGCCGATGTCCACAAATACGCCAAAGTCGATGACGTTCCGCACCGTGCCGGTGAGGGTCATGCCGGGCTTCAAGTCCTTCGTTTCCAGCACGTCCGTGCGGAGGATGGGCTTAGGCAGCTCGTCGCGGACGTCACGCCCCGGTTTCAGCAGCTCGGATACGATGTCCCGCAGGGTGGGGACGCCCACGCCGATCTCCTCTGCCGCTTTTTCTTCCCCATAAGCGCCGAGGCGGGCGGGAAGGTCGGAAATGGCTCCATTCTTCACATCCGCTAAGGTGTGGCCTGTCAGCTCCAGCAGGGCCTTGGCCGCGTCATAGGATTCCGGGTGGACGGCGGTGTTGTCCAATACGCTTTTGCTCTCCGGCACCCGCAAAAAGCCCGCGCACTGCTGGAAGGCCTTGGGCCCCAGCTTTGGCACCTTTTTAATCTGGGCGCGGGAGGTAAAGACACCGTTTTCCTCCCGGTAGACTACCATGTTTTTGGCCGTGGTGCCGTTCAGCCCCGCCACCCGCTGCAAAAGGGAGGGGGATGCGGTGTTGACATCCACGCCCACGGCGTTGACGCAGTCCTCCACCACGCCGTTCAGGGCGTCATCCAGCCGCTTCTGGGGACAATCGTGCTGATACTGCCCCACGCCGATGGACTTTGGATCGATCTTTACCAGCTCCGCCAGCGGGTCCTGTAACCGCCGGGCGATGGACACGGCGGAGCGGAGATTTACGTCATACTGGGGGAATTCCTCGGCGGCCAGCTTGCTGGCGGAATAGACGGAGGCTCCCGCCTCGCTGACGATCATATAGCTGACGTTCCCGCCGACCTTGCGGATCAGTTCCACAGCCATCTGCTCCGTTTCCCGGCTGGCGGTGCCGTTGCCGATGGCAATGTGCTCCACGCCGTGCTTGGCGATCAGCTTGCTGAGGGCGGCAATGGCCTCGTTTTTCTGCCGTTCGCCGTAGGTGGGATAGACCACGGCGGTATCCAGCACCTTGCCGGTGCCGTCCACCACCGCAACTTTACAGCCCATGCGGTAGCCGGGGTCCAGACCCATGGTGACCTTGCCCTTCACCGGCGGCTGCATCAGAAGGGGCTTCAGGTTCAGGGCAAACTGGCCGATGGCGCCCTCGCTGGCCTTTTCCGTCAGTGCCGTCCGCATTTCCCGTTCCAAAGAGGGGTAAATGAGCCGGTCATAGGCGTCCTCGGCGGCGGCCTTCACAAACTCCATGGCGGCGGAGCCGGGATTTACCACCGCGCGCCGCAGCAGCGGCAGCGCCAGCTCCCGGTCCAGCAGGACAGTGACCTTCAGCTTTTCCTCTTTTTCACCCCGGTTGATGGCGAGGATCTGGTGGCCCTGCAAGTGGCTGAGGGACTGCTCAAAATCGTAGTACAGGCGGTAAACGCTGTCCTCCTCCGTGGCGGCGAGGGAACGCAGAGTACCCCGCCGCTCCAGCAGCTCCCGCAGGCTCTTGCGGACGGCTGCATCGTCGCTGATCCACTCGGCGATGATGTCATTGGCTCCTTGCAGAGCGTCCGCCGCCGTCTCCACGCCCTTTTCCGAATCGATGAAGCCCGCCGCCGCATCCTCCGGACGGGGACAGTCCCGCTCCTGAGCAAATAACAGCGCGGCCAGCGGTTCCAGGCCCTTTTCCCGGGCCACGGTGGCGCGGGTGCGGCGCTTTTGCTTGTAGGGGCGGTAGAGATCCTCCACCTCTGCCAAGGTCTGGGCGCTGTCGATGGCGGCGGCCAATTCCTCCGTCAGCTTGCCCTGCTCCTCGATGGACTTTTTCACCGTATCCCGGCGTTCCTCCAACCCGCGGAGGTATTGGAGCCGTTCCTCCAGCGTCCGGAGGGAAGTGTCATCCATGGCACCGTGAAGCTCCTTGCGGTAGCGGGCAATGAAGGGGATCGTGTTGCCCTCGTCCAGCAGCCGGACCACGTTTTCCACATGCCGGGGGTCCTTATTCAGCTCCTGCGCCAGCGTTTGAATCATATCCATGCTTGTTGCATCCTTTCGTTGAAAAGCCACCGCCGCGACGGCGGTGGCTTTTGGCTGTTTGAAATTTCCCTTCTCAGGCCCGCTTGAAAAGCTTTTCCAGCTCGTATTTCGTGACCTTCACCACTACGGGCCGTCCGTGGGGGCAGTACCGGACCTCCCCGCTCTGCACCTTTTCCACCAAGATCTTCAACTCGGCGGGGTCGCTGGTCCAGCCGCCCTTGATGGCGGCCTTGCAGGCCATGGTGTGCAGCAGCGCCTCCCGCTTTTCGTCCAGATTCCGGCCTGTGCGGAGATTCTGTGCAAATTCCTCCAGCGTGGCGGCGGTGTCCGCCGCGTCCAAATCCGCCGGGACCTCCCGCACCAGAATTGCGCCGTCACCAAAATCCTCACAGCCGAAGCCGAACTGTTCCAGCAGCTCCAGATTGTCCAGCAGCAGGGCGGCGTCCTCCTTGCCGGGTTCCACGGCGATGGGCTGCAAAAGGGTCTGCCGCATGGGCGGCTCCTTGGAGGTCATCAGCCGGTCAAAGTTCATCCGCTCATGGGCGGCGTGCTTGTCGATAAGCCAGAGGGTCTCCGCGTCATCCTCGCAGATAATGTAAGTGTTCAGGACTTCTCCGGCAATGCGCCACGGGGCTGCCTCCGGCAGCACCGTTTCCTGCCCCGGCAGTTCCATGGCAGTCTGCTGGGCCGGGACGGCGGGAATGGCCGGGACAAAGGGCTTAGGGGCCGGGGCGGGTTCCACCGTCTTTTCCGGCACAGGAACCACAGGCTCCGCAGGCTTGGCGGTCACGGAGGCGGGGGCCTTTCCCAGGGCGCTGGCAGGCGCTGCCTTGACAGTATCCCGAGGCGGCCAGATGGGCTGGACGCTGTCCGCCACCTTGGCAGTGGAGCGCCACTCCGTGTTCCAGGAGAGCTTGACAGGCGCAGCCGGTGTCACCGGCTGCGGACGGAAAGCGGGTTGGGCCGCCTTGGGTGGCTGGGCCGGAGCGGGGGATTTTACAATGGTAGGTGCAGCGGCGGGTTTCGTCCCCTGTTCCCGGTACGCCTTGGCGTCCATGGACTGAAAAAAGTCCTGCCGGGGATTTTGGGTCTCCCGGACCGGCGGGGGAGCCGGCTTCGTCACAGCCCCACCGCGAGCATCCAACGCGTCCATGACCGTGTGGAACACAGCATCAAATACGTCATGCTCCTTGGCAAATTTCACTTGGGTCTTGGCGGGATGGACGTTCACGTCCACCGCCGTCACCGGCAGCAGCACCTCCAGCACACAGCCGGGGAACCGGCCCTTGAGAAGCTGATTCCGGTAGCCTTCCTCTAAAGCAGCGGTCAGAAGCTGGGACTTGATGAACCGGCCATTGACGAAAAATACCTGCATGGAGCGGGAGCCGCGGCCATTGACGGGAGCGGTCACAAAGCCCCGCACCTCGATGTCCCCGCCCCGACCCTGTACCGGCACCAGCGTTTTGGCGAATTCCCGGCCCAAGGCGGCGTACACGGCGGATTCCAGCTTGCCGTCTCCGGGGGTGTGGAGGGATTCCTGCCCGTCCTTGATGAACTTGAAGGAAACGTCCGGGTGACTCAGCGCCAGATGCTGCATCAGCCCCGCCACGGCGGCGGTCTCGGCACTGTCCTTCTTCATAAATTTCAGCCGGGCGGGCGTGTTGTAAAAAAGATCTGCCACCCGGATGGTGGTACCCTCCGGGGCGCCCTCCTCCCGGACAGGCTCCATGTGTCCGCCCTCGCCATGGATAGCGGAACCCGTGGTATCCCCCGGCCGCCGGGTCAGCACATCCACCCGACTGACGGCGGAAATGGCCGCCAAAGCCTCGCCCCGGAAGCCAAGGGTCCCGATCTTGGCCAGATCCTCCGCCGTGCGGAGCTTACTGGTGGCGTGGCGCAAAAAGGCGGTGGGCAACTCCTCCGGCGCGATGCCGCAGCCGTTGTCTGTCACCCGGATCAGGCCCATGCCGCCCCGCTGGATCTCCACCACGATGGCGGAGGCTCCGGCGTCGATGGCGTTTTCCACCAGCTCCTTTACAACGGAGGCGGGGCGCTCCACCACCTCGCCGGCGGCGATCAGGTCGGCTACATGAGACGATAATTGTTGAATGTGAGGCATACGATCTCTCCTTACAGCAATGCTGCCAAAACGGGAATGGTGATAATAGACATCAGGGTGGTCAGGAAAATGCTCTGGGCCATACATTCGGTGTCACCGCCGTATTCCATGGCCAGCATACTGCCGTTGAGGGCGGTGGGCATGGCCATGAGGATCACGGCGATATTAGCCACCAGAGGTGTGCCGATACCGGTCCACTTCAGGAGCAGCCACAGCATAATGGGAAGGATCAGAAGTCGGAAGGCCGCCAGAGCCCACAGCCGGGGTGAAGTAAATGCCCGTCCAAAAGGCAAATCTGCCAGCAGAGAACCGACCAATAAGAGGGATAAGGGTGTTGTCAGGCTGCCTGTAAAGTTCAGACACTCCCCAAGCAAGGCTGGCATATTGATGTGAATCAGTGCGATCACCAGAGCAATCGTCGCAGTGACGATGCAGGGTGACAGCAGCTGCTGCCAACGAAACTTTGCCTTTCCAGCCAGCATCAAAGGCCCTATGGAATAGGACAGCAGGTTAAAGGGCAGGACCAGGATCACGGCATAGAACAGTGCCTCCTGACCAAAGAGAGCGACCGATATCGGATAGCCGATAAAGGCCATATTTGAAAAAATCAACGAATAGCGCCAGACACACTGCTGCTTGACTGTTCCACCCAACAGGCGGGGCACAAAGGTAGCGGCACAGAAGCCCAGGCCATAATAAACGATTGCTACCTTTAAAACGGAAAGAATTTCCCCGGTACTGGGCAGGGTATCTCCAGCGGAGACGGAGCCTAAAATCAGGCAAGGCACAATGATACCCAGGAGCAAACGGCAAAGATTCTGATCCGTTTGTCCACCCAGATATCCCAGCTTGTGGGCGAGAAAACCTGCGGCCATGCAGAAGAGGATGACCAGCATTTCAGAAAACACGTCAAAAAAACTCACGGAATTCCACGCTCAATTCTATAATATCACATACCTGCCAACACATGAAGGGCGTTGGCGGCGGCGTGAAGCAGAATGGAGCTCCACAGGGTCCCGGTGTGGTCATAGGCCCAGGCCAGCACCAGGCCCGGTACCAGATACTGCACCATCAGCAGGAAATAGGTGATGTCCTGCCGCACTACGGCAAACTGCCACACATGGAGCAGAGCGAACAGCAGGCAGCTTACCACATAGGCCACCGTCCGGCTTTTGCTTTTCAGATTGCCGAATACCAGCCCGCGAAACAGCACTTCCTCCACGAAGGGAGCCAGGAAAATTACGATCAGCAGCATTACTCTGGGGGCGTCATGGATCTGGGCGGAGATGGTGGTGTCATTCAGGTTGGTGTGGTTGTTCACCAGCATCCGGGTCAGCCGGTAGACTAACTCATTGAGGCCGTACAGAGCGATGAGACCCACTAAGATCGACTTGCAGGCGTTGCCCAAATTGTCCGCAAAATTCCGGGTGGTGCGGCCCAGAAAGCTGTGGAAAATAATGAGCGTAACGGCAAACAGTGTGTAATAATAGATGGCATTTTGCAGCGAGGGCGAAATGCTGGCATCCAGCAGCCGCTCCGCCAATCGGAACAGGGGCGCTGTGGCAAAGGGCAGCACCACCAGATAGATCACAAAGAAAACAGTTCCGGCGATCTGCTCACCGGGGGTCATATAGGAGGCGGATTTACGTTTGGCCATTGGTCAGGCTCCTTTTTGTGGGGTTCCCTTTACAGGGGAAACCGGAATGTGCAGCGAACCGCCGCAGGGATGAACCACGGTGCCGCTATGCGGCACGGGAAGGCACGACTTTGCCGTGCAGAATGTCCCCCACATTTTCTTTTTGTCTTGCCAAAAAGAAAACGTGCCGGACACGGTACAAAAGAAAAAACGCTGAGGGGTGATTTGACACGAAGGTGTCAAATCATCCAAAACGGGGGGCTGGCCGTCACAAACTGCCGACCAAATCCAGAAGTCTCCTACCGGCTGCGCTATACCTATTCCGCCCGGAACTGTGTCCCCGCACCAGAAAGTCCGCCGCACACCAATGTTCCAAACAGGACGCCCCCTGCCCTTCTTTCCACTGCCGCTCCCCCGTCCAACTCCGGGAGGGGTTTCCAAAGGCGGGGGCCTCACCTCCGTCCCCCGTCCCCGGGAGAGGGTTTCCAAAGGGAGAGGGCCGCAGCCCTCGCCCTTCGTGTCGTTGGGGGTCCAGGGCGAAGTCGAAACGCCCTGGTGCTTTTCTTCCGGGGTGTGGGGCGGGTTCTTTTCCAGAAAAGAATGCGCCCCACGTCCTTGCGGTGGGAACCGCCCCTTGTGGGAGTAAGGGAAATGTGGGGGACATTCCAATGGGCAAAGCCCATTGAGAAGAATCGCACAGCTATTTGTTCAATTTCTGCTTCAATTTATACAACAGCCCCATTGCCTCAATGGGTGTCAGCGTATCCGGCTGGCAGCGGCGGATGGCGTCTAGCACCTCGCCCTCGCTCATGGCGTCCAGCGAGACCTGATCGATCTCTTTCCGGGCGGAGACGTACTGTACGCCGTTTTCGTCCTCCAGCTCCTTCAGAATGACCTTGGCCCGCTGGACCACCTTCTCCGGCAGACCCGCCAGCTTGGCGACTTCGATGCCGTAGCTGCGGTCGGCGCCGCCGGGGATGATCTTCCGCAGGAAGATGATATCCTCCCCCCGGCGCTTGACGGCGATGTTGTAGTTCACCGTGCCGGGGAGGGTGTTTTCCATTTCTGTCAGCTCGTGATAATGGGTGGCAAACAAAGTTTTGGCCCCCAGCGTCTTTTTGTCAGCGCAGTATTCCAGAACAGCCCGGGCGATGGCCATACCGTCAAAGGTGGAGGTGCCCCGGCCGATCTCATCCAGGATCAGAAGAGAATTTTTGGTGGCCTGATGGAGAATATCGGAGACCTCCGTCATCTCCACCATGAAGGTGGACTGCCCGGCGGAGAGATCGTCGCTGGCGCCGATGCGGGTGAAGATCCGATCCACCACGCCGATATGGGCGTATTTGGCGGGGACGAAGCTGCCCATCTGGGCCATGAGAACGATCAGCGCCACCTGCCGCATATAAGTGGATTTGCCGGCCATGTTGGGGCCGGTGATGATGGCCACCCGCTCCTCCTTTTCGCCCATAAAGGTGTCGTTGGGGACGAACAGGCTGTCTTTCAGAACCTTTTCCACCACCGGATGACGGCCCTCCCGGATCTCAATGACCCCGGACTCGTCCACCTCCGGACGGCAGAAATTGTTGTGGACTGCTACGGAGGCAAAGGAGCACAGCGCGTCGCACTCCGCCACCGCAGCGGCGGTTTTCTGGATGCGTCCGGCGTTGTCCGCAATCTGCTGGCGCAGGGCGGAGAACAGCTCATATTCCAGCGCCACCACCCGCTCGGAGGCCGTCAGGATCTCGTGCTCCAGATCCTTCAGTTCCTGTGTGATGAACCGCTCGCCGTTTACCAAGGTCTGTTTGCGGATGTAGGTTTCCGGCACCTGCTCCTTAAAGGCATTGGAGACCTCAATATAGTAGCCGAACACCTTGTTATAACCGATTTTCAGGGTGCGGATGCCGGTTTTTTCCTTCTCCTTGGCCTCCATCTCCGCCATAACGCCCTTGCCGCTTTTCAGAATGTGCCGCAGGCGGTCCACTTCTTCGTTGAAGCCATCCCGGATGATGTTGCCTTCCCGGACAGAAAAGGGCGGCTCGTCACAGATGGCGGCGGCAATATCCCCGCTGATATCGTCCAGCGTGTCCAGTTCGGCGGTCAGTTCGGTCAGGCGGCGGTCGGAAAACCCGGAAAGCTGTTCCTTCAGGTTGGGCAGCTTTTCCATGGCGGTGCGGAGGGAGGTCAGGTCCCGGCCACCGGCGGTGCCATAGACGATGCGGCCAATGAGCCGTTCCATGTCTCCAAGGCCGGTCATTCCGGCGATGAGTTCCTCCCTGCGGATGGTGTCATCCACCAGCGCCGCCACGGCACTGCTGCGGCGGTCAATATCCGTCACGGACAGGAGGGGGCGTTCTAACCAGCTTCGCAGCATCCGCCCGCCCATGGGGGTCTTGGTTTTGTCCAGCACCCAGAGGAGGCTGCCCTTCTTCTCCTTGCTCCGAAGGGTCTCTGTCAACTCCAGATTCCGGCGGGCGGCCAGATCCAGCTCCATGAACCGGCCCTGACGGTAGTAATCCAGCTCCCGGATGTGGGAGAGGTCGGTTTTTTGAGTTTCATAGAGGTAATTCAGCAAACCGCCCAGAGCCATGGCTGCGGCAGGCTCTCCGGCAGGCAGCCTGGAAAAGGCTTCCTCACCAAATTGGGCGCGGATGTTTTTCTCCGCCTCCGCCAGCCGGAACCGGCGTTCGCCGCCGTTTTCAAAGCGGCAGTGGAATTTGTCAGTGAGGACGTCTGTCAGCGCCTTCTCGCTGAATGCCCCGTCGCTGAGAATGGCCTCGGCGGGGCTGAACCGGCCCAGCTCATTGATGATGTGGGTCAGGGTATCTTTACCTGAGAAGGCAGTGAGGTGAGTCTCACCGGTGGAGAGATCACAGAAGGCCGCGCCGCCTCCCTGACTGTCCAGATAAATGCCGCAGAGGTAGTTGCCGGACTTATCATCCAGACATGCGGCGTCGATAACAGTGCCGGGGGTCACCACCCGGATAATATCCCGCTTCACCAGCCCCTTGGCGGTGGCGGGGTCCTCCATCTGCTCGCAGATGGCCACCTTGTAGCCCTTGGCGATGAGACGGGCAATGTAGGACTCGCTGGCGTGATAGGGGATGCCGCACATGGGGACCCGTTCTTCCTCCGGCTTGGCGTTTTTGCCGTGGTCCCGGGAGGTCAGGGTCAGGTCCAGTTCCTTGGAAGCCAGCTTGGCATCGTCGGCGAACATCTCATAGAAGTCCCCCAGACGGAAAAACAAAATGGAATCCGGGTTGTCCTTCTTGATTTCCAGATATTGCTTCATCATGGGGGTCAGTTCCGCCATAAAAATACCTCTTTCTTTATCTTTCAGCAAATGTTTCTGTTTTATGATACCAGATCGTATAAGGGTGTGCCGCCTTGCGGCACGGGAAAGCATGGCGATACCATGCAAGATCGAATCCCCATTTTCTTTTCCTCTTGCGGAAAAGAAAACGGCCATTCATGGTCAAAAGAAAAGACGCTGAGGGATGATTTGACATCTCCGTGTCAAATCACCCAAAACGGGGGCTGGCCGCCGCGCACTTCCGACTAAGCCCGCAACTCTCATACCGGCTGCGCTATACTAAAATCTCAAACCAGTGCGTCCCCACACCTATGGGAACGGCGCGCAACGAGGTGCAAAACTAAATCGGCGTATTTCTACTCCCGTGCGTTCCGCTTCGCTACGCACTACCCTGCTCTGCAAATGAGCAGGAGCGGCAGCGGAAAGAGAAGCAGAGGGTGTCCTATTTGCACCCAGAGGCTTCATGTGACTATCAGCACGGCGTACAAGACTTGATAAGCTCCGCACCCCGCCCGTGCTACGCAGGGACTGACAAGTCCTTGGGCAGAACAGTTGAGAACCGCATTCCCCAAACTTGCGCTTGCCGCAAGTTTGGACAAAAGCGTCTTTTCTCTTCCACCATACACGGCGCATTCTCTTTTCCACAAGAGGAAAAGAGAATGGGGGGTGTATTCCAATAGGCAAAGCCTATTTAGGGAATATCACATCGGCTCGCCGTACAGCGCCCAGGTGTTGCTGTCCGTTATCTTTACGTCAATAAAGCTGCCGATCAGACTCTTGTCACCCTTCAGCCGCACCAGCCGGTTGCCCTCAGTGCGGGAGGCAAGGGGGAAGTTCTCATCGTCACTCTCGCCGTCCACCAGCACCCGGACGGTCTTGCCCACATAGGCGGCGTGAAGCTTGGCGGAATTGGCATTCTGGACTTCCAGGAGCTTATCGAACCACTTCTGCTTTTCGGCACGAGTGGCGGGGTCCGGCATGGCTGCCGCCTTGGTGCCGGGGCGGGGGGAGTAGATAAACGTAAACAAAGCGTCGAAGCCCACTTCCTCCACCAGAGAAACGGTGTCCATGGCCTCCGCCTCCGTCTCACCGGGGAAACCGATGATGACGTCGGAGGTCAGCACCAGATCGGGCATCACGCTTTTGGCGTAGCGAATTTCCTCTAAATACTTCTCCCGGGTGTAGCGACGGTTCATCTCGTTCAGTACGCGGTCGTTGCCGGACTGGAAGGGGAGATGGAGCTGCTTGGCCACATGGGAACACTTGGCCATCACATCAAAGAGGTGGTTGGTGGCGTCCTTGGGATGGCTGGACATAAAGCGGATCAAATATTCGCCGGGGATCTTGTCGATGTCCTCTAAGAGATCCGGGAAATGGTAGTCCAGATCCAGATCATTGCCGTAGGAGTTGACATTCTGCCCCAACAGGGTGATGTCCTTGTAACCGGCCTCCACCAGCTCCCGGACCTCCTGCAAAACGCACTGGGGGTCCCGGCTCCGCTCCCGGCCCCGGACGTAGGGCACGATGCAGTAGGAGCAGAAGTTGTTGCAGCCGTACATGATAGAGACCCAGGCCTTCACGCCCTTTTCCCGCACGGTGGGGATGCCCTCGGCAATGGTGCCGTCCTCATTGTCCACGGCGAAGACCCGCTTCCGGGTCTCGTAGACCTGCCACAAAAGCTCCGGAAATTTCCACAGGGCGTGAGGGCCGAACACCAGATCCACATGACGGTAGGATTCCTTCACCCGCTGAGAGACCCGCTCCTCCTGGGCCATGCAGCCGCACAGGCAGATTACCTGCTCCGGGTTTTCCTTTTTCGTGTGGGTGAGAATGCCCAGATTGCCGAAGACCCGCTGTTCCGCGTGCTCCCGGACGGCGCAGGTGTTCAGAATCACCAGATCCGCCTCCTTGGGGTCCTCTGTAAAGGTAAAGCCGCTGTCGGCCAGCATCCCCATCAGCTTCTGACCGTCCGCCACGTTCTGCTGACAGCCAAAGGTGTCCACGCAGGCCACAGGATGGGCTTCCCGGGCAGTGAACATTTCCTTGATCTTTGCTTCAAATTCCCGCTGACGCGCCAGCGCGTCTTCGGACACCAGTACATTTTCCCGCTTCAAATGGTATATCCTCCTAAAGTTATCTGATAAAATGAGTGGCGATCCGATCTTCCTTTTCCGGGAGACCGAACTGCTCCTTGCCCAGCGCGATGCTGCGCATCAGGAATGTCATGTTCCGGGCCAGGGTCCGCATGGTCTGAAGCCCCTCGCCGTCCTGCTCCGCTTCACCGGGCGTCCGGCCGTGAATACTGTTCCAGTATTGACTGGAGGCCACCGGCATCCCGGAGATGGTGAAATACTTGTTCAGTTCGTCAAAGGTGGCGGAGCAGCCGCCCCGCCGGGCACAGGCTACGCTGGCACCTACCTTCATGGTCTTATCAAAGGACGTGCTGTGAAACAGCCGGTCCAGACAGGCAATCAGCGTGGCGTTGGCGGAGGCGTAATACACTGGACTGGCGATCACCAGACCGTCGGCCTCCTGAAGCTTGGGGGCCAGCTCGTTTACTCCATCGTCAAAGACGCACTTGCCGGTCTTGGCACAGGCGCCGCAGGCCACGCAGCCCCGGATGTCCCGGTTTCCCAGGACCACCGTTTCCACATCTATGTCATTCTCCTTGAAAATCGCTTCCATTTCCCGCAGGGCCACGGCGGTGTTGCCATTGGTATGGGGACTGCCGTTGAGCATTAAAACCTTCAGGGACTTCATATTTCGCACTCCTTTCAGAGTCCCGGCTTCATGCGTTCATCCGCTTGAGGCCGGGAGGAAAAGCACATAACTTAACTAAAATATCATAGCATAAAAGCTCCCGGAACACAAGAAAAAGGGAGGACAAAAGTCCTCCCTTTTCTGGAATGCAGTTTGTTACGGCAGGTAGTTCAGCGGGTTTTTGGCCACGCCGTTGTACCGCACCTCAAAGTGGCAGTGGTTGCCGGTGGAGTTGCCGGTGGAGCCGGCCCGGGCCACCTGCTGGCCCTTGTAAACGTGCTGTCCCACGCTGACGGTGAGACTGGAGTTGTGACCGTACCGGGTGACATAGCCGTTGCCGTGGTCGATCTGCACCAGATAACCGTAGCCGCTCATCCAGCCGGAGTAGGTCACCGTGCCGCCATCGGCGGCGTAGATGGGTGTCCCTCTGGGGACGGCGATGTCGATGCCCTTGTGGTTGGTGGAGCCGATGCCGCCGGGGGATTTCCGCCCGCCGAAGTAGGAGCTGATCCGACCGCTGGTGGGCCAGCGGAAGCTGCCGGTAGGCATCCAGGTGGGCCGGGCCTTGGTGCCCCGGATCCGATGCTCGGTGACAGGCTCTTTCAGGGTCACGGAGGAGAGAATGGTCCGCTCCGTTTCCTCGCCGTTGACGTAGGTGGTCTTGGCCATCACGTCCGCCTTGCCGTATTCACCCTTGGAGGTTACCTTATAGTCGCCCTGATAGAGGTCAGCGCTGTCGGTGTACTCAATGTTGTAGGACACATCATCCAGATACCGTTCCTGCTTTACCACAGTCATGGTCAGGTAGGGGACAGAGGCGGACAGGGTCAGCACTTCGCCGATCTGAAGCTTATTGATGTTGTAGCCGGGGTTCAGCGCCAGCAGCTCTGCGGAGGACATGTCGTTCTTGGCGGCGATCTGAGACCAGGTATCGCCCTTTTTCACCTCGTAAGTGATCTCGGCCGTCTTGGTGCTGTAAAGCAGTTCCGCAATATAGCCCAGGTTCATGATCTCACTGGTGGGAACGTACTCCTGCCGGATCTCAACATCCTCTGCAAATTCGCAGGAAATGGTATCTTCATCGGAGGCCGCCTTCTGCAGCTGGTCCAGCAGTTCCTCCAACGCGCCCTCGTAGGGGGTGGCGCCGATGCGCACATCGTTGACATACAGGCAGTATGCAGAGGTCACAAGACCGATCTCGTCGGAAAGCTGGTCCTCGTATACGGCCTTATCCTCAATGTCCTGACGGAGCATCCAGCCGGAATCGTATTGCAGCAGGGAATCATCGATGGTGTAGGTCTCTCCCAGTGTCCGGGAGGTGATGCTTTCCAGATCCTTCCGGACGGTTTCGGCTTCCGATTTGGAAGCCAGCCGTCCCAACACCTGCCCGTCATAGGAGACGGTGGTGCCGATGGTGAAGAAGGAGCAGAACAGGATGATGCCTGCCAACGCACAGCTTCCTCCCAGGAACATCAGGGAGTGGAGGCGCTTTTCCTTTTCAAACCAGACGGAGAATCTGCTGGTGCGGAGGTTCCGCTCTCTGCGGCGGCCCAGCAGGATCTCCCGCAGCCGGCTGGCAGCGGAGGGCAGCAGCCCCCAGAGCATCAGCAGGAATTGCAGAGGCTTCCGGTTGGACTCCGGGAACCGATGGGCCTGAGCCTCCCGGACAACCCGGCGGCAGCGGCGGCCAAACCAGCGGACCTTCTTTCCGGCCCGGAAGCGGAGCTTGCCCCAGAGGTCTTCGGGCTCAGCGGGAGCGCGCCGCTTTCTGCGGGGTCTGGGCGCTTCCTGGGTCTGTTCCGCCTCTGCGGGCCAGTCCGGCAGATCATAAGGCTTTTTGGTGTTTTGACTCATAATGCTCCTATCGTATCGCGGGCAGATGCCCTTTAAAAATTTGTGAACCATAAAAAGTAACAAATTGTTACCGCTTTATATTATCCCTTTTATATTCGCCCGTCAAGCAACTTCTGGCTTCTTGGCATATTTTTATGTATTTTAACGATGCTTTTTTGCCGAATTTCGTAGTTGACACGCAAAAATCGGAAAAAATCACGTCCCAATTCGTCACTTTTTTCATTGACCCCGGCTGTGGACCGTGTATAATAAAGGGTGGAATTGAAACCCCGTTCCCTGAATTAAAAATTGGAGGAATCAACATGTTTGAATTTCTGATCAAAAAGCTGAAGGCGCATCCCCGTAAGATCGTCTTCACCGAGGGTACCGATCCCCGCATCCTGGAGGCTTCCGCCCGTCTGCTGTCCGGTACCTTCCTGACTCCCGTTCTGGTGGGCAACGCCGACGAGATCACCAAGGCTGCCGAAGAGGCCGGCTTCAACATCCGCGGCGCTGAGATCATGGACCCCGCCAACTTCGCTGACATGGACAAGATGGTGGCCCTGATGGTGGAGCTGCGCAAGGGCAAGATGACCGAGGAGCAGTGCCGCAAGTCCCTGTCTCAGGCCAACTACTTCGGTACCATGCTGGTGAAGATGGGCTATGCCGACGCTCTGCTGGGCGGCGCTACCTACTCCACCGCTGACACCGTCCGTCCCGCTCTGCAGATCATCAAGACCAAGCCGGGCAGCAAGATCGTGTCCTCCTGCTTCATTATGGTCCGTCCTTCCGCCACCGGCGAGAACGAGGTCCTGGCTATGGCTGACTGCGCCATCAACATCAAGCCCACCGAGGATGAGTTGGTGGAGATCGCTGTTGAGACTGCCCGTACCGCCAAGGTCTTCGGCATCGATCCCAAGGTGGCCTTCCTGAGCTACTCCACTCTGGGCTCCGGCAAGGGCGAGGACGTGGACAAGATGCGCAACGCCTGCGAGAAGGCCAAGGCTGCCATGCCCGACGTTCCCGTGGACGGCGAGTTCCAGTTCGACGCCGCCGTGTCTCCCGTGGTGGCCAAGACCAAGCACATCACCAGCTCCGTGGGCGGTCATGCCAACACCTTCATCTTCCCCGACATCAACGCCGGCAACATCGGCTACAAGATCTGCCAGCGCATGGGCAACTTCGACGCTTACGGCCCCATCCTGCAGGGTCTGAATGCGCCCATCAACGACCTGTCCCGCGGCTGCAACGCTCTGGAGGTCTACTCCATGGCCATCATCACCGCCGGTCTGGTGGATTGATCCCCGTCTTTGAAAAGTAAAAAGTCCGGATCATGCGGCTCCCTTTGACGGAGGCGACGACTGATTCCGGAGATCCCCCGGCGGGTCATCGCATTTGCGGTGCCCGTTGGGGTTTTTTTATTTTCTGAGGGCGTGGACCATCTGTATCCTACTGAGGACTATGCGGCCAATGACCGCAGGAACAGCCGGGAAACAGTTCGTACATGGCATCAAACAGCAGATCGGTATGAAACGGCTTTGGAATAAACTGTGAGACGCCCAGAGCAAAAGCCTGATCGGTGACTTGCTCAGAAACGATGCTGGAGAGAAGGATGACCCTCTGAGGGGCAGTTCCCCGGCGCTGTAACTCATCCAACACGGTTAGACCGCAGACATCCGGCAGCGCCGTGTCCATCAGCAGCAGATCGGCAGTCTGTTTTTGCATACATAATAAAACATCGCGGCCACTGCCGACGGTTGCGAGGGAGAAAAAATCATGATTTGCCACATTTTTCCACATCAACCAGCGAAATTCCTCGCTGCCGTCGGCCAATAGCACACGCTTGCGACTGGTCATATTCTAAATCCCCCCCATATTTTCAGATACAGAAATACTGCAAAAAGGGGTCTATGCGACCTCCTGCTGATCCTGCTCCCGGAACTGCTTTTTCATCTGCGCAAGAAACGCCGCCAGCTCATCTGGCTCCAGCATCAGTAAAAAGAATAAGAGAGCGATTGCAGAACAACAACTGCAGCCGCGCTCTAAATCGCTATAGGCCCGAACCGTGATATGTAACTGCTCGGACATTTCCTCTTGGGTCAGCTTCCGCTTCTTGCGAAGCGCTTTCACCTGTACAGAAAAGTACTGCCGAAGTGACTCTTTATACCCGTTCATTCGTCAAAACCTCCGTATATCTGACTGATACCGAGATTCTATGTCAGGTGAAAGTGGGCTTCCATGAAGTGCACTTCCTCTTTTTCGGGTTTCACACGGAATTTACGGGTCAAACCCTGGGGGCGTAGATAGAAAACTCCCCTGCTGAACGTTTTCTCAGCAGGGGAGCGGTACTTCTTGCATATTTGCATTTGCGCGAATGGATCCGTTTGGAAGGAGCGGCCTCTGATCGCTCAGACGGTGGGTTTGGCCATGAATTCATCCTCTACATCGTCCCGGATCCCTAGACGCTGGTAGAGCCTGTGCATAAAAGAGAAGGTGAAGCCGCCGGGCAGCATCCCATTGACAAAAATCGCCGCCAGCACGCCGATTCCGGTGTCCAGAATACGGTTCATGGCGTAGGTGATATAAGTGTCCGTGGGGGTGTTGAACAGCAGAATGCACAGCACCACGCCGCCGGGCTGTACGCCGCCCACCCAGATGCGCTGGCACAGCAGGATCAAAATGATCACGCCGATGAAGGTCAGGGGAATCAGGACCCAGGCGTTGCTGCCGTCAGGGAACAGCTCCATGTAAATGGCAAACAGCCCCATGCCGATAAAACCGCCTACCATTGTGCCGAAGAAGCGGTTGCCGCCGTGGAGACGGCTTTGCATAAAGCTGCTGCCCATGCCGAAAATGGCGCCGATGCAGGCGAAGGTGGGGTTGCGGTCCAGAAAATAGTAAACCAGCGCGCACAGAGCGGCCGCAAGGGCGGTCTTGACGTTGCGCATACCGATTTTAGGAAACAGGCATCCTGCTTTTTCATGGTGTTCCATGGCATTTTCTCCGTTCGGCATCGTTCCGCGGCGGATAAAGGCAGCGGAAATATTGTTAAGAACGTGTCAAATTATACCATGGAACCAGTTAGCTGTGAACCCCTTGCAGGTATTTTTATGCAATTCACAGGAGAAAACGTTTGCGAAAATCAATGATTCTGTGGAAATGTTTGCACTTTTGCGAAGAAAATGCGGCTTCGCAGTAGAATGTGGGGACAGTGGGCCTGTCATATTTTTCAGATATCCGGGTAAAGCCAGCCGCTCCCGGCCCGAAGACTCCCGGCGGCGATCCGGAGACCGGAGCCGCCCAGCGCTGCGGCAAAGCGGTCCGCCAGAGACCGTTGGGCCTCCGTGTCGATCTGATTCAGGAACACGGCGTCGCACAGCTGTTCCGCCAAAATGGCCTTTGCGGCCTGTTCCGGCGTGACGGGGTCTGACGCAGCGGCGCCGGTCAGGGCGCAGAACCGCTCTGGCCGGTGGACGCTCTCCCGGATGGGCTTCCCGAAACCGGATGCGCCCACCACGCAGATCACCTGACGGCTGACGGCGGGGATCACCGGCTCGTGGGCATCGTGGGCCTTCAAAGGCAGCTGCCGGGAACCGTCGGCCTCCACCAGCACATAGTCCGCCAGCGTGGCCAGCGTCTCCACGGAGAGGGTGGGGGCGGTCAGCTTGCCGTTTTCACAGGGCGTTCCCACACAGAGTATCCGATGGGCGGCCAAGGCCTTGCGGATGTCCTCCGGCGTGGGGGCCGTCAGCAGGGGGTATTCCTCAAAGGGACGGATATGAGTGGTGGTGCAGAGGAGGACAGTCCCCGGTAATTCTGCCGCCAGGCGGCGCAGCAGACTGGTTTTGCCGCCGCTGCCGATCACGGCGGTGACGCCGGGGCGCAGCCCCAGCAGCTTGGAAAAATCCATGCTCCACCTCTTTCTGTTTGGTTTGCCCGCGATACTGCGGGCTTGTCTCCTCTACCGCTTCACCATCAGGCGCTTCATGCCGGCTTCCAAACCCTCGGCGGAGAGGTCGAACATGGGGAACAGCTTGGCCAGCTGCAGGTGGGTCAGGGTCCAGAAGTCCTGAAATGCCGGCAAAGGCTCCGGGTTCAGCCAGATGAGATAGGGGAAGTGCTTTTTAAACAGCTCCAGCCATTCCAGCCCGGAGGGGCCGTACCGCTGGTTCCGCCAATCGTACTGCTTTTCCCGCAGTTCGTAGGGGTTCATGGCGGCGTCGCCCACGAGGATGACCTTATAGCTGGCGTCGAAATTCTGCAAAAGCCATTCCGTAGGCGTTTGGCCGTCCTGCCAGAGGCGGGGGCCGTTGTAAACGTCGCCGTAAATGCAGTTATGGAAATAGTAGGTGTGCAGCTCTTTAAAGTGGTTGGACTTGGTGGCCGCCTGAAACAGCTGGCTGCACAGGCCGGAATAGTAGTCCATAGAACCGCCGGAGTCCATCAGCAGCAGGACCTTCACCGTGTTCTTCCGGGGGTTCTTGTACCGGACCTCCAGCCGCCCCGCGCTCTCGCAGGTATCGTGGATCGTGGCGTCCACATCCAGCTCCTTTTCGGCGCTCCGCTCCTGCGCGGACAGCTGACGCAGCGTGCGGAAGGCCATCTGGAACTGGCGGGTGTCCAGCTTATTGTCTTTTCGGAAGTCCCGGAATTTTCGTTCTCCCGCCATCATCATGGCGGTGCGGTGCATGGACTGCCCGCCGATCCGGATGCCGTTTGGATGCCAGCCACTGTTGCCCCAAGGGGTGCGGCCCTGGGTCCCAACCCAGTAGTTGCCGCCGTTGTGCTCCTCCGTCTGCTCTTTCAGACGCTCCTCCAGCATTTTTAGAAGTTCCTCCAGTGTTTCATCCGGGAACCCGGCGGCGCGCAGGTCCGCAATGGTCCGTTTCAGATCCTCACTGGGGTGGTTCAGCCAGTCCAGCAGATCCTCCGGCAGCTCCCCGGTGTAGGGGACATCCTTGAAGAATTCCAGAAAGATCTGGTCAAAGCGGTCAAATTCCGTCTCATTCTTCACCACGATGGCCCGGCACAGGTGATAAAAGCCGGTGAGGGTGGAGTGGTGCAGTCCCTTTTCCATGCCCTCCAGCAGCGTCATCCACTCGTTCAGGGAAACGTGCAGTCCCCGCTGACGCAGCAGGTAAAAAAACGCGGCGAACATGGCTTACTTCACCTTCCGCAGGGTCTGAAGATCCTTGTCTTTTTTCAGCAGGACACCGGCGAAGGGAATCTCCTTTTCAATGCGGGCCGGGTCCACGCCGCTGGCCACCAGCGCCCGGATCCAGTCCACCAGCTCGGAGGTGGAGGGCTTTTTCTCAATGCCCCGCAGCTCCCGCAGCCAGTAGAAGGCGGTCAGGGACTGCTTTACCAGCTTTTCCTCCAAATCACCGAAGTGGACCCGGAGGATGGCTTCCATCTGCTCCTGCTCCGGGAACTCGATGTAGTGGAACACGCACCGACGGAGGAAAGCGTCCGGCAGTTCCTTCTCTGCGTTGGAGGTGATGATGACGATGGGGCGCTGCCTGGCCTGTACGGTCTCCTTCGTCTCGGGGATGTAGAACTCCATCCGGTCCAGCTCCCAGAGCAGGTCGTTGGGAAATTCCAGATCCGCCTTGTCGATCTCGTCAATCAGCAGGACCACCTGCTCGTCGGCGGAGAAGGCTTCGCCCAGCTTACCCAGCTTGATGTATTTTTTGACGTCATCCACACCGGCGTTTCCAAACTGGCTGTCATAGAGCCGCTGCACCACATCGTAGACATACAGGCCGTCCTGGGCTTTGGTGGTGGATTTTACATTCCAGATAATGAGCGTTTTCCCAAGAGCGTCCGCCACGGCCTGGGCCAGCATGGTCTTGCCGGTGCCCGGCTCACCCTTGATGAGCAGAGGCTTCTGCAAAGCCACGGCGATGTTGACGGTTTCCATCAGGTCGCGTGACGCTACGTAATTTGCGCTGCCGCTGAATTTTGTATCCATATTTGTTCTCCTTTGCGTGGGTTTGGTGTGCTGGGCCGATTATAGCAGACTTTTTTTCAGGAGACAATGTAAGTTTACGTTTTGACACACTATCCCAGCGCCACGTCTAAGATCATCATAATTAAAAAGCCTCCCACAAAGCCGCAGGTCCCGGCTTTGGAATGGGCCTGAGGCACCAGCTCCTCTACCACCACATACAGCATGGCTCCGGCGGCGAAGCTGAGGAGCCACGGCATCAAGGGACGGACACCGGCAGCTACCAGCACTACCAGAATACCGAAAATCGGCTCCACGCTGCCGGAGAGGGTCCCTAACAGAAAAGCCCGGCCCCGGGAGCTGCCCTCCTGCCGCAGAGGAAGGGAGATGGCGGCGCCCTCCGGAAGATTCTGGATGCCGATGCCCAGCGCCAGCGCCGCGGCCCCGGCCATGCCCTCTCCCTCTGCCGCCAGTGCGAAGGCGAGGCCCACCGCCATGCCCTCCGGTACATTGTGGAGGGTAATGGCTGCCATCAGCAGCGTGCTTTGGCGGCGGGTCAAGTCCATGTCCTTTGCCCGCCGCAGATGGGGCAGAACGGCGTCCAGCGCGGAGAGAAAGCCTACGCCCAGCAGCAGCCCCGCCGCCGCGGGGAGCCAGCCGGGAACGCCGAAGTCCGCCGACTGCTCAATGGCAGGCAGCAGCAGGCTCCAGACACTGGCTGCCGTCATCACTCCGGCGGCGAAGCCAAGCATGGTCCGCTGGAACTGGGGCCGGGGCTCCTCCACAAAGAAAAATACTACCGCAGCCCCTAAGGTGGTCATCAGAAAGGTAAAGCCGGTGCCCAAAGCGGCCCAGCTCAATGCTTGCAGCATACGAATCAACGCCTTTTCCTCGATTCAGGCGGAATTTTGCCTGTACGCCAGTATAGGCGACAATTCCCGGATGTGTGCCGACGGTTGGACTTGACTTCTTCCCGGCGCCGTGGTACGATCAAGCTGTAAAAGGAAATATGGCTCATATAATTCCGCTGATGGGATCGTCTCAGGCGCGGAAGTTTCTATGAGATCGCCTAAGATCTTGCTATGAGCGTCCGCTTATGCGGGCGCTCTTTTGTTTTGAAAGGAGGACGCAATGACCACTATTCTGAAAGGAAATATCGTTTCCGCGCCGGCCTGCGGCCGGCTGGATGTGATGGAACACGGTTATCTCATCGCCGAAAACGGCGTCATTACCGGGGTGTATCCGGTGCTGCCGGAGCAATATGCCGGGGCGTCTGTGGAGGACTATGGAGACTGCCTGATCGTCCAGTCCTTTGCGGACCTGCACCTCCACGCTCCCCAGTATCCCATGCTGGGGATGGGCATGGATCTGCCCCTGCTGGACTGGCTGAATGCCTACGCCTTTCCCACGGAGGCCCGGTTTGCGGAGCCGGACTACGCCCGGACGGTGTACCGGCAGCTGGCGGGGGAATTGGCGTCCCACGGGACGACCCGGGTGTGTATGTTTTCCTCTCTCCACACCGACGCTACCCTGATCTTGATGGATGAGCTGGAAAAAGCGGGGATCACCGGCTATGTGGGCAAGGTGAATATGGACCGCAACGGCGCACCCGGCGTGTTGGAGGAGACCACAGAGGAATCCATGCGCGAAACGCTGCGATGGCTGGATGCCTGTCAGGATCTCCGGCACATCAAGCCGATTCTGACCCCCCGGTTCACCCCCTCCTGCACGAATGAGCTGATGGCATTTTTGGGAAAGCTGGCGGCGGAGCGGGATCTGCCGGTCCAGTCCCACCTGTCGGAAAACCGGGCGGAAATGGACTGGGTGCATCAGCTGCACCCGGACTGCAAACAGTATTGGGAGACCTACGCCAAATACGGTCTCTGGAACGGCCGCACGGTGATGGCCCACTGCGTGTGGTCGGATGAGCGGGAACGGCAGGCCATGAAGGACGCGGGGGTAACGGTGGTCCACTGCGCCGACTCCAACCAGAACATCTGCTCCGGCGTGGCGCCGGTACGGAGGATGCTGGACGAGGGCGTAAAGGTGGCTCTTGGCAGCGACATCGCCGGAGGCGATCATTTGGATCTGTTTGACATGACGGCGGCCGCCGTCCGGGCTTCCAAGGCCCGGCGGATGATGGATGACTGGAACACCCCCTTCCTCACTGTGGCGGAGGGGTGGTATCTGGCTACCTCTGCCGGGGCCGCTTTCTTTGGAGAGCAGCCGGGCTTTGCCGCGGGAAATTCCCTTCACGCCATCGTACTGGCGGATGACACACTGCCCCAGCCCCGCACCCTGACTCCGGCGGAGCGGCTGGAACGGGCGGTGTACCGCCGTCAGGAGGGGGCCGTACAGGCAGTCTGGTCCGCCGGAAGAAAAATCTACGCGAAGCCGTAAGAAAGTTGTCCGCAAGAGTTTGGAACATAAAAAACGCAGCCGTTTTCGGGAGATTATCCCGAAAACGGCTGCGTTGTTTTGCATTTCTTTGCGGTCGCGGCGTATTCCATTGGTTCTGTTGGAATTACTGCACGGTGACGGGCTTGGGATACACGCCCCGGAAGTCGAACCAGCCCCGGGGGTCCCGGATGGCACCCAGATAGGTGTCCCGCAGCTTCCAGGCCGTTCCAACCGTGTAGAGGGGGGATATGGCGCAGTCGATCTCCAGCAGCAGGTCCTCCGCGTCATGGAGACAGCCCATACGGGCCGAGCCGTCCTCTGCACCGGCGATGATGGACATCAGCGTATCGTAGGCGCTGTTTTCATAGTGGAGGAAGTTGTCCCGATTGCCGGTGGTCCAGTCCATCAGGAAACATTCCGCATCGCTGCACACGGCGCTGACGGACATACCGGCCAGCGTGTAATTCCCGCTGCGCATAGCGGAGGCCAGCTCCGCCGGCGTTACGGCTCTGGGCGTCACGTTCACGCCCAGATAGTGGCCCCACATACCGCACAGGGCCATGGCCACGGTCTTGTTGCTGCCCTGATCCACATAGAGATATTCCAGAGCACCCAGCTCCGCACTCAGGTCGCTGCCCCGGTCATATCCGGCATTCTGCATCAGGTCCACAGCGTCCTGGCAGCGGTCGGCGTAGCTTTCCGGATCGTTGTCCAGCAGGCTGCCGCCGCAGGCGCGGAAATCCAGATCTGCGTTGTCCTCCGGCACACCGGGGGGCACCAGTCCCTCGGCGGGCTGTGCCGTAATCCCCGCCATGGCGGTCAGCTGTTCCCGGTCGATCACCAGGCTCAGGGCCTTGCGGATGGATTCATCCTCCAGACGGCTGCAGTTGAACATGACGGAGTAAGTCTCCAGAACAGGCTCTGCCTGCCAGGTCTCATCTGCTTCCATCTGCTCTGCCATCTCCTCCTCCGTCAGAGGCCAGACAGCGTCTACCACGCCCTGATCATACAGGACCTCCGCCGTTTGCGTGTCTCCGAAGCGGAAGGTCAGATCCTCCGGACCGGTCAGCTTTTTGCCGTAAGCAGTATTTTCCGTCAGCGTCAGAGCATTTTCGTCCTCTGCGGAGGCAGTATAGGGACCATTGGTCACCAGACGGGTGGGATCGGACCACCAGCGACGGGGCATCTCATCCTCTTTCAGATTATCGTTGGCGGCATCCGCCTCCTGCTTGAGCCGCTGTACAACATCCTGCCGCAGAGGCATGGTGGCGATGGAAGTGCAGACCTCCCGCAGGAACCAGTCGTAATGACCGGTCAGGGTCACCACAAGGGTGGTGCTGCTTTTTGCGCTCACCGCCAGCAGACTCATGTCGCCGGAGGCCTGAGCCTCCGCATAGCCGCTGACAATGGACAGCAGCGGGGCATACACGGAGCCGGTGGCGGGGTCCGCCAGACGCTGCCAGGCGTATACAAAGTCGCTGGCCTTGACCTCTACGCCATCGGACCACTTGCCGCCCCGGAGGCGGAAGGTGTAGGTGACGGTGCCGTCGCTGTTTTCCTTCATGTCCACGCTTTTGGTAGCACCGGGGACTGCGGCGGCCTGGCCGTTTTCACCCGTTTCCAGCCGCATCAGATTTTCATAAAGGTGGTTCAGGATGGTCTGGTCCCCGATCCGCTGGGCGTAGATAGGATCATAGGTGGCGGGAGTCTCTCCCACGCAAACGGAGAGAGATGTCCGGCCGTCTGCCGATTCCTTCCGGCCGCAGGCGGTCAAGAGGGTAACGCACACCAGAGCGCTGAGACACAGCGCTGTCAGGCGCTTCCATAATTTCATAGGGACTCCTTTTATGTTATGCCATGGTCAGGCTGCCGTTTTCATCGAATTTCACCGACAGGATCTCATTGCGGGTATTCTTGGCAATATCGTCGATTCGGATCTTGGAGGGGAAGTCCGCCACAAAGCTGACGGCCACGCCCTGCCGCTTGGCCCGGCCGGTACGGCCGATCCGGTGGACATAGTCCTGATTTTCATCAGGAATGTCGCAGTTGAACACGATGTCCACATCATCCACGTCGATGCCCCGGGCGGCCACATCAGTGGAGACAAAGACCCGAAGCTTGCCCTTGCGGAACAGATCCATTACCTGCTCCCGCTTCTTCTGGGGAATGTCCCCGTGGATGCACTGAGCGTCGATGCCCCGCATCTGCAGGAACTTGGTGATACGCTCTGTGTTGCCCTTGGTGTTGCAGAACACCATGCAGCGGTCAAAGCCGGTCTCGTTCAGGATCTTGGCGATGGCCTCCGCCTTGCCGTCAAAGCTCACATCCATGCGGAACTGCTTGATATCGGGCTTGTTCTGCTCGTCCTCCCGGACGGTGACCTCCTCCGCGTCCCGCTGATACACCCAAGCGATGTCCATGACCTCCCGGGAGATGGTGGCGGAGAACAGTCCCAGATTTTTCCGCTTGTCCATGCGGTCCAGCAGCCGGGTCACGTCATGGATGAAGCCCATGTCCAGCATCCGGTCCGCCTCGTCCAGCACCACGGTTTTCGCCGTATCCACCCGGACGGTGCGGCGCTTCATGTGGTCGGACAGCCGTCCCGGCGTGGCCACTACGATCTGGGGATGTTTTTTCAGCGCGTCGATCTGGCGGCCGATGGGGGCGCCGCCGTACAGGCACACTGCCCGGATGCCGGGTTTATAGGTGTAGAGGATCCGCAGCTCATCGGTGATCTGGATGGCAAGCTCCCGGGTGGGGGCCAGGATTACCGCCTGAACGCTCTCGTCCTCCGGGTCGATATGCTCCACAATGGGGATGCCGTAGGCAAAGGTCTTGCCTGTACCGGTGGGGGCCTTGGCGATCACGTCCCGCCATTCCAGCATGGGGGGGATGCAGCCCGCCTGCACCGGGGTGGATTGTACAATATTGCGCTCCATTAAAGCGCGCAGAATTTCCGGTGACAGCTCCAATGTGTCGAACCGGACGCCTTGAGTCAGTTCCATGATTAAATTCCTCGCATTTGCAGATATTTGCACATAATTAAAAATATTATACACACTTTCAGGTCATTTGTAAAGGGGACGTCCCGGACGGCTTTTTTAATTCCGATGCACGGTTTCGTGCAATTTTTCACCTTCGGCGGCATATACTGAGTAAGTTGCAAATGCAGATATCGCAAAGGAGGGAAGCGTATGGAGCTGAAAAAGCCCGTGGGCGATGTGGATGATCTGATCTTTCAGGACGCCTGGGAGGTCAGTCAACGATAAAGGACTGCCGCTAAGCGGCAGTCCTTTTGCTGTGCGGGTTTGCTATGCAAAAGCATAGCGAAATAAGAAATGTGCCATTTCCTCGCCCCTGCGGGGCAACCGGAAATGATGCACGAAAACTTCACGCACTGGCATTTGCGCATGTTCGTGGTGCACTGCTCATGCATGAAGTTTTATACAATGAAGCCGCCGTCGGCGGTGAGGACCTGACCGGTGATAAAGCCTGCCCGCTCCGAGGCGAAGAACGCCACGGCATAGGCGATATCCTCGGGTGTTCCCAAGCGGCCCAGAGGCGTTTCGCGGATCAGCTCCTCCACGGTCTCCTGCCCCAGCACCTGGACCATATCAGTGTTGATGACGCCGGGGGCCACGCAGTTTACCCGGATGCCGGAGGGGGCCAATTCCATAGCCAACGACCGGGTCAGGGCGATGATGCCTGCCTTTGTGCAGGAGTAAGCCACCTCGCAGCTTGCCCCCCGCTGGCCCCAGATGGAGGAAATATTTACGATGCAGCCCCGCTTTTCAGAAATCATGTGAGGGAGGGCCGCCTTGACGGTGTTCCGAGCGCCGCTCAGATTTACCGCCAGATACCGGTCCCACATCTCGTCGGTGGTGTCCTGAAACAGCCCCTGACCCGACACACCGGCGTTGTTTACCACTAATTCTACCGGGCTGAAGGTCTCGCCCAGCTTCCGGACCATCTCGCCCACGGCGGCGCTGTCCGCGACATCGGCCTGGAACATGGCGGCATGACAGCCCTCTGCCGTCAGCTCCTCCACCAGCTCCCGGGCCTTGTCCGCCCGATTCAGGTAGTTGATGCCTACAGCCCAGCCCTGATGAGCTAATTCCCGGGCCACGGCCCGGCCAATTCCCCGGGACGCGCCGGTGATCAATGCGGTTTTCATAAGATACCCCCAAACAAAAACTTCCAGTGAAGCGTTAACGAAAAAGAAAAACCACTCCGATGGAGTGGTTTTTATGGTGGAGACGAAGAGGATCGAACTCTCGACCTTACGGATGCGAACCGTACGCTCTCCCAAACGGTTCACTTATATGCCCAAAAACCACCCGAAAATCGACACTCATACGCAGAATTTTGCCACAAAAACACGGAAAATGTATATGGCCTCGTTTCATTCTTAGGCTGAAAATGTCTACAAATAGGTCAAAGAAACTTTCTTGCATTATAACTCGCATATTGTTGGGATGTCAACACAACGGCAACAATACGGTTCGCATCCCCTTGGGGGAATGTTGAAAATTGAAGATTTCGGACGATATGTTCGCATCCAAAGCACTCTCGTTGGAGGGTGCTTTTTTTATTTTAGGAGGTGGAAAAGTGGACGGCTCAACTGTATTTGACTACTACTACGGAGACGAAAGCAGTCAATTTTCTTTTTATCGTATTCCACGCCAACTTGTTGCCGGGCAGCAATTCAAGAAAATCTCCACGGACGCAAAGCTGCTGTATGGCCTCCTGCTTGACCGAATGGGCCTGTCTGCCCGGAACGGCTGGTATGATGACGCTGGGCGGGTCTATATTTTTTACACGCTGGATGAGATACAAGAGGACTTAAATTGTGGTCACGAAAAGGCTGTCAAATTATTGTCCGAACTGGATACAGATAAAGGTTGCGGTCTGATCGAGCGAGTAAAGCAAGGGCAAGGCAGACCAACAAAAATCTATGTCAAACGCTTCACTACCCGCCGAGTACCTGCTGAAACCCCTGCGCCGCAGGAGACTCCCAGACTTCCGAAAATCGGAAGTCAAGAAGTCGGAAAATCAGAAGTCAAGAGTTCCGATAATCCGAAGTCAAGACTTCCGTTTTTCCGAAGTGCAGACTTCGGAAAATCAGACGGTAATTATATTGAATCTAATCAAACTGATTTCAGCTATAAAAATCAATCTATCCATCCATCGCCTTTCTCCGAGCAGCCGGGATGGATGGATAGAAGCGAGTATCTGAGAGAGATCAAAGAGAATATCGAGTACCCGTTTCTTTGTCAACAGTTCAATGCCGATGATGTAGATGAGGTCGTGGGGCTGATGGCGGATGTGATGTGTTCCACACAGTCAACGGTACGGATCGGCGGTGAGAATATCCCGCTGCCACAGGTGCAAGCCCGCTTCTACCGACTGGACTACTCGCTGATGGTCTATGTGTTTGAGTGTCTGCGCCGCAATACCACACAAGTCCGTAATATCCGCGCATACCTGCTCACCACGCTGTTCAACGCCCCGCTGACCATGAATAACCACTATCAGGCCGAAGTCCAACATGACTTCGGCCCTTAATTTTGGTTGAAAATGTGGCTCAAATTGAGACACATTTTTCGACATAAAACTTGAATATGGAGGTAAATCAATGTCCAACGAAAAGAAAAACCCGCTGATTGGTGCGTTTCGGACACCTGTTGCCGGAGCGCCGCCCACTCCCGCACCGCCTATTCCTGCCAAAGGAACAAAACCGCCCATTCTATCGCCCGCCGCTGTCAAGCCCGGTGAAGTGAAGAAGCCTGCCGAACCTGCCAAGGATGATAAAGTGGCTAAGGATGGTAGGCCCGTTGCGGCTCCGGTCACTCCCGCCAAACCTGACGAGGGGAAGAAGCCCGCCGAACCCGCTAAGGACGATAAGGCGGCTAAGGATGGCAAGCCCGCTGCGGCTCCGATTACTCCCCCCAAGCCTGACGAGGTGAAGAAGCCCGCCGAGCCTGCCAAGGATGACAAAGCGGCTAAGGACAGCAAGCCCGCTGCCGCCCTCGTCACGCCCGCCAAACCGGACGAGGGTAAGAAGTCTGCCGAACCGACTAAGGCGGCAGAGCCGCAGAAACCCACAGAACAGCCGAAGGAGGCCACAGCGGCTACCCGCACTGCGGACGGCCCGAAAGGTTCTGCCGTGACCAAGGTATTTGAGGATCGTCTGGACGCACCTACCGAAGCTGACCTTTTTAAGCTGCCTACCCCCGGTGAGGGCGAGATTTACAGCATGGCAGTCCATCCGGCCTATCTGAAGGACTTTCTGGATCACCCGTTCACGGTAAACCGCGAGACGCAGGATTATAAAGACCTGTTTGAGTCCATCAAGAATTACGGCATCCGTGAGCCGGTCCTCTGCCGTCCCGGACGCAACGGCGGACTGGAGATCATCTCCGGCCACCGCCGACATGACATTGGCGCACAGCTGAACTACCCCATTCCCGTTCTCATCGAGCGTGTGGACGAGGATGACGCACAGATCCAGTGCGTAGACGGCAACCTCCACCGCAAGGATATTCCGCGTTCGGAACTGGCCCGCGCCGCACAGATGAAGATGGACGCTTTGAAGCGTAAGGCAGGGCGGCGCTCCAAGGCGGACATTCTGGCTGGAAAAGAGCCGATGAAGCGGAGCGATGAGCAGGTCGGTGAAGATTTAGGTATGAGCCGTGCCAGCGTACAGCGATTGATGCGCGTCAATCAGCTGGAGGAGCCGCTGAAAAAGATGGTGGACAAGAAGGAATTGCCGCTGGACACCGCCGAGCAGATTTCTCACATGAAGCCCGCCGAACAGAAAACGCTGGCTGACGCCATCGAAAAAGAGGGCGGCAAAGTCCCCTCCAAGACGGAAGCGGTCAAGCTCAAGGAAGAGAGCCGCGCCGGTACGCTGACCCCGCAGAAGATCGAGAAGTCGGTAGCGCCTACCAAGCGGGAGATCGACCCTCCGCTGAAGGTCACTTTTCAGGATGATGAACTGCGCCCCTACTTCCCAGAGAAGGGAACGACAGTTGCTACCGTCAAACGCACGATGTTTGAGGCGATGGATCTCCGCAAAAGGGCGCTTGAACGGCAAAAAGCAAAAACGCAGGCAGAAAATGACGGCAAAAAACGGTCTGAACCGGCGAGGTGATGGAGTATGACTGTCGTAATCGTTAAGCCGGGATATGCCCCCTATGAGGCGGACATCAACGGCTTGGACGAGATGCAGAAAGTCGTAGGGGGAATAATCCAAGCCATTTACCCCTTTGAGGATAACGCCGCAGTCGTTTGTAATGACGAGGGACTGTTCTTGGACTTGCCCTTCAACCGCAGTGTGCCTGGCGGATATGGCGGTGTGTTCGGGAACTTTTTCGTCTGCGGCTTAGGTGAGGAAGATTTCTGTTCCTTGACCCCGGAGCAGGTCAAAGCTTACAAGAAGGAGTTTCACAGTGCGGAAATTCTGATCGGAGCGAAGGGTAACACCCCCATTACGCTGAAGGTGCAGCCCAAGGCAGCAGGCGGCTCCGGCCGTGAGAAAGGCCAGGATACGCCACCCGGCCGGGAGTAAAGTACGATGCAAGAACAGCTTTCCGCAAGTGAGCGACTGAAGGCACTGACTGACCAGCTGGAGCAGGGCGTTTCGGATATTTTCCAAAGCGGCCAATATGCGGCATACCTCACGGCCATGTCGAAGTTCCATCATTACAGTTTTGGCAACGCCATGCTGATTTTCATGCAGTGTCCGAATGCTTCTCATGTTGCAGGTTATCACGATTGGAAAAGAAAATTTGGCCGACAGGTCAAGCGGGGCGAGCATGGTATCACCATACTCGCCCCCTATCCTTACCGCAGACGGGAGGAAGTGGAGGAAACGGCCCCGGACGGCTCTACGGCTGCGACCCTCCAATGGGTGCAGCGCGTAGGTTTTCGGACAGTCACTGTGTTCGATGTGAGCCAGACCGAGGGGAAGCCGCTGCCGGAGCTTGTTCACAAGCTGACCGGAGGTGTGGTGGACTACGAACGCATGACCGAGGTGATCAGTCACCTCTCACCCTATCCCATCAGCATTGAAGCCTTTCCCGGCGCTGCCTTTGGCTGCTGCAATTTTGCAGAGCAGCGCATTCTGGTGCAGCCGGATATGAGCCAAGTGCAGACCATCAAGACCATGATCCATGAGGTTAGCCACGCAAAACTCCATGCGCCGAAAGAGGGTGCTGCTCCAGAAGAAAACCGGAGTGAGCAGCGTTCCTCCCGCGAGGTGGAGGCCGAGAGTGTAGCCTATGTGGTCTGCCAGCATTTCGGCATCGACACTTCCGACTATTCATTTGGGTATGTAGCCGGTTGGAGCCGAGGAAAAGACTTGTCCCAACTGAAAACATCGTTGGAGCGGATACGGGACACCGCTGCGGAATTGATCGACAGCATCGACCCGCCCAAAGAGCTGTCACAGCCAGTACAGGAAAAACCAGCACAGAAACGGAGGAATGCCCGTGGGAAAAGAAATCAGCCTGATCGCCTTTCTCGATGAGGTCGTGTCCCGGAACACGCAGCACCATAAGAGCGATTTTGAACTGGACGCGCAAAAGTTGAGGGATGCGCTGGACAGCCCCAATCAGGATGAGCGCGTTTTCTACTTCATGTCCCGTCCAAACGGAACATGGTGTGTACTGGAACGGGACGCTTTTCTTCGGGAGAGCGATGGCTACAAGATATGAACACATTATGCAAATATGCCTGCTGGTATCGAAGCCTACCGCATTGTCATTACCGGGCAGTGCGGAACAGCTCCTATGGGCTATGTGGTGAAGCTGAACTACCGGGAGCAGGTGCAGCGTGTCATCAAAGCCGCCCTCCCCATTGAGAATGTGGAATTGTCCTTCTATTCCGGTGAGAAAGTCAGGATACCGCTGGAGCAATACCGCAGACATCGGGAAGAAATCTTCTTTGAGTACGGCGCGATCCAGAATTTCCGCAACTGCCCGCAAAGTGAAGCGGAGTTGTACCGTATCATCTCGATGGAACACCGTTTGCAAAAAGGCTGGCGGCCCAAAGTAAAAAAGAGGCCGGAGACTCCGGCCAGATAGGAGGGATACCACCCATGTCTGAGAAAGATAGCCGGGATAGCTTTTACTTTTTGAATGCTTATCAGGACGGCATAACGCCGGGGCAGAAAATCACGATCCAGCACAATGTCTCCTACAATGACTGGCGTGCTGCTCCGCACCTTGCCCCGCTGGTAAAGCTGACGGATGCGGAGATCAATCAGCGGAAAGAGGCCAGTATCACGCTGGAAAAGGAACTCTATGCCAAGCTGAAGCAAATCGCGTCAGAATGGGATGAGCAGGCAGCACATACGATGCTGCTGGAGCGTGCGCTGGAATATGTGCATACCCCGGAGGTAGAGCATACCGCCAATGAGTGGAAAGAGCGCGAGAACGGCGTGTGGGAGATTAGCAACCGCACCTACAAAATGCGTTATAAAATCTCCTACGCAGATGCCACCGACATTTATCTCGTCAGCTGGGGGATCATCTATAACGCACCCAAGCAGCCAAACTCCAAGTACGCAAATTACTGGGGCGACAGCATCTATGTTGCAAGACAGGATAAGAAAAAATATCCCAGCATGGAAGCGGCACAGAATTATATCCAAGGCCGGTTTGACCTGTATTCGCACCTGTTCCGGGAATTGTCTCCCCCTATCCCCAACGAGTGCAAACGGATGTTCAGCATCAACGGCCATCTGGCCCCCGGATACACATTGGCCCCTCCTGACAAATCAGAACCAAGCAAGCAGACAGTGGATGACCTGTTGGCCTGTCTGGACGATGTGGATATGGCAGAGCCGCCCGTCAAGCCGCCTGAAAAAAGCCGGGAAGAGCAGAGTAAATCCGTAGCCAAAGGGAAACATATCCCGACACGGTAGGACAGCGGCGCTCTGCGTCGCTGTCCCAGCCAGCATGGAATTTTGACATCAAAATTCCGTTGGTTAGGGGCGTACCCCTAAGACCCCGTGCGATAAAAGTCGAAATGCGTCTCAATTGAGACGCATTTCGTGAAATCAAACCTTGTGATAGGTTGTAACTTTTTTCCAGTTGTGAGGAAAGCCCATAAGGGCAAGCAGTTCCGCTTCACTGATTTGATGGTTTTCTGTTACTGCTTTGTGAATTAACTGGCTCAAATGCCGCTTGTATTCGATAAATTCTTTATTAGGGAGCAGATAGCGAAACGCCAGTAAAACCGCAAAGAAATCGCGTTTTCCATAAAGATATTGTGTTCCCTGCATCGGAATGTTCAGCTTCTTATGCAGTGGAAGGTTCGGAATTTCATGCTGGGAACAGCGGAACGAAAATAACCGCTCATTATGGGCGCATACATTTCGGAAGTCAGTCAAGACCTGAAGAATTTGCCGAAGCTGACCTTCATTGACCCCTTCAAATTCCCTGCTGATGGAGGACTGAATATCAGATGTGGAGTATTGGTACATTTTTGAAATCGTGCCAAAAGTAAGCGCATTGATTAAGACCCACAGCGGAACATTTTGATGCTGCTGTTTGTAGTGTTCGATATACAAATGCTCTGTGCGCTTGTCAAGCAAAGGTTTTAGGTAACGAGTAATGAGCTTATTGACCTGATACGCATTATTTTTCGGATGCAGGTCATAGTTGTTAGGATCAAGGTAAGTAGATTGCTGCTCTCCATGCTTCTGACAAAAAGCATAACTCAGAGCGGAGCGGATGTGCCGTTCGATATGCAGAAGGTGGCGGAGAGTTAATTCCCGTAACCGAGCATCAAATTCATAGAGTGCGACAATATCATCAAAGGTTGTCCCGTCTCGATAATCCTTAGTGGTGGGATTTTTGAACAGGCTTTTATAGCCAGTGATGAGTGCAAAATAACCGTTTAAGCGGAGTTCTTCTGCCGCATTGACTTCATTGTGAATAACCAAATGCTTGTCCTTCAATTTCTGAATTTGCTGTTTGTAAGTCAAGAACGGCTTCGGCACTCGAATCACCTCGTAGATCTCTGTATAAACAAGAAGGGAGCCCCCGCAGGGACTCCCCCGGTCACAGGCCCCGCGAGCATCTGTAACCTAATCACTGTAATTAGTATAGCCTTTTCTGCTAAAACTGTCAACCGAAAGTTTTGGCCGGAAAATACTACCTAATTTCAGCACTATCTATTGTACAGAACCAAAATTGAATTGTGCGTCGAAATGCGTCTCGAATTGAGACGCATTATTTTTTAGAAAGGAAACGACCATGCGAGAAACTGCAAAGACTATGACGCTCCGCCTGAACGCTGCTGAGTATGCCCACCTGTGCCAGCAGGCGGAGGTGACCGGCCTAAAGAAGGAGCCGCTGGTGAGGCAACTTATCATGGGCGTGAACCTCCGCCCCCGTCCCCCTGACGCCTATGCCGACCTGCTTCGGGCACTGTCCGCCATCGGGAACAATATTAACCAGTTAGCCCATCAGGCCAACACAAGGGGCACGGCCACCGGGGATGAAATTACGGAGGCCCTGCGGCTGGTGCGGCAGGCCACGCGGCTTGTGAGGGAACGGCTCTAAATGGCATATACGAAAATCATCGTCATTCACAATCGTCTGGACAGATGCCTGAATTATACGCAGGACGAGGAAAAGACTTCTCTGGAAGCGGTGCTGGACTACGCCATGAACCGGGATAAGACCGAGCAGGACTGTTTTGAAACCGCTCTGAACTGTGACCGGGAAACCGCCTACGCGGACATGATGGACACCAAGCGCCGCTGGGGCAAGACCAGCCGCAAGCGCAAGGGCTATCATGTGATTCAGTCCTTTGCCCCCGGTGAGGTCGCGCCGGAGCAGGCCCACGCCATCGGCGTCGAATTGGCACAGCGGCTTTTGGCGGATAAATACGAAGTAGTGGTGTCCACGCATTTGAACAAGGCGCACCTACATTCACATATCGTATTCAACAGCGTGTCCTTTGTGGACGGTTCCATGTACCGTGACCGTATTTCGGACTTGCTGGGCGGCTCAGGGGTGGGTATCCGGGGCACATCGGATGCGATCTGTCTGGAGCATGGCTTGTCGATTATTGAATCCAGTGAGCCATCCGTCAGCCGTGCCGAGTGGGAGGCAGAAAAGGCGGGGAAGCCCAATTTCCGGGGGCTGGCCCGTGCGGACATAGACACCGCCATCGCCAACGCCTACACCATGCGTTCTTTTTGGGGAGAGTTGGTGAAAATGGGCTATCAAGTCAAGCGGTATCCCCAAGTGACCCATGCGGCGGTCAAGCCGCCGGGGGGCTAGCGTTTTCTGCGTTTGGACAAGCTGGGAACTGGGTATAGCGAGGCGGAAATATTTTCCCGGCTGATTGCCGGACGCACCGACGTGGCACCGCAGATTAGCAACCACACGCCCATCCTGCCGCAGCGGTATTTCCCCTATGGGCGGCGATACCGTGTGAAAGGCCATTTGCCCTTAAAGGCGGGCCGTACACGGGGTATCCGGCTTCTGTATCTGGAATACCTTTATCTGCTGAGAAAGCCGACATCTCGGCACAAGGCCCCAGTCTCACGGGCGGAGGTCATCAAGTTTGACTGCTATCAGGAGCAATTCTACTACCTGCGGAAAAATCGCATCGACAGCGCAGAACAGTTGTCCATGCAGATGGATGCACTGCAAGCGGAGATCGATGCTCTGACTGACCGCCGGGCCGATTTATACCGCCTGCGCCGAAAAGCCCCGGATGATACAGCTTGTTCCGAGAAGATCGGCACGATCACCGCACGGCTGCGGATACTGCGCCGGGAGCTGAAGTTATGCGCTCGCATCGAAGGTGATATTCCAGCCGTGCAGGCACAGATCAAAATACAGGAAGAAAGGAGCCGCCATGAAAAAACTGATAAAAGCAGATCTAAGCAAAGTGTTGGAACTGACTGCGGCGTACCAACCCATCAACTGTGACAGCCTGAAAGCAGAACTGGAGATTTTAGCACAAAACGGATATAGCGATGATCTCTTTCTGGCCCGAAAAGACCGTTTTCGCTTGATGGCGCTGTCTGAGGTCTATACCGTCGGCAGTGATGCCAATAGGCTTCTCACTATGTTTGAGGTACAGACCTGCTGGCCGGTTTTAACTATGATGCTTCATGCAGAGTACATGGAGGGCGATGTCCGCCGTGGGAGTGTGATTTTAATGGACTATCCTGAACTCGTCCGAGATGTAGTGCTTTTTGACCGGCTCCCCAATACCCAGCGAGAGAGGCATATCAAGCAGATGATAAGCCGCTGTCTGCGTTACGCCCCCCAATGCACCATGATGGAACTAATTGAATATTTGAAAACCGGGAGGTGTGATTAAATGGACGCGAGTGGCGAAGTAGCTGATCTGATGGTCAAAGAAAGCATCCAACTGACGGAGGAAAGCATCAAGCTGTTGGCGGCAGGTTGCAAGAACCTGACCGCCTTTTTGTATGCGCTGGCAAAGGACAATAAAAAGTTAGTTGGGAAAACCAGCATGAAGCGCCTGCTGCGGGAGGGCAAGGAGCTGAAAACCTTTTGTATCAAGGCAGAGGACTTAGAGGACTTCCGCAAATATGCCAAACCGAATATCCTCTTTGCAGCAATCCGCGATGCAAAGAAGGATGACGGATTGGTAGCGCTTGTTACCAATACGGACTTTGTATCGCAGGTCAATCTGTTCATGCAGCGCCGGGGCTATCCCGCCCCTACGCAGACGCAGGAGGACGATACCGTAAAAAAAGACACGCCCCGCACTCAACAAGGGAACTCCTCACCAGAGCGCGGGAATGGCTTGACACCATCGAGGACGAGCCGGACGACGAGGACTACTGACATGGCTGAAAAAATCAGCGATATTCCTACGGTAAAAGGCCGATTGGCCGTGTTGCAGAAAACTGCCGCGGGGATGCGGGACGGTCAGGCAAAGCAGCGTTCCCAGTCCACACAGCAAAAATCAAGATAACAGGAGGAATTTTTTGTATGGCAAATCTGGAACAGATCGTGAGCCGTAAGGCCGAAAACGATACGAAATGGAAGGAAGCCCAGCAGGCCGAAAGGGAAAACACCACGGCCATGCAGGATGCCGGTATTACGGAGATCACCAGCAATCCCGAAGCATACGCCCGTTATTTGGAGATGCAGGGGGACAACCCCTCTTACAGTGCCGGCAATATTGCGCTGGTGATGTTCGGCAACCCGGAGGCCACCGTGTTTGGAACTCGTGACCGCTGGAAAACGCTGAGCCGCTCCGTTATGGACAGTGAAAAGAGCAACGGAGTAAAGATTTTTGCCCGTTCTCCCATGGGGCGCGGCTATACGCTGGCGGATGCCTATGACATCAAGCAGACACAGGGCCGGGATATTTCCCGGATTACCTTGCAGAATGACAGCAAGGAAATGGAGGCGGCGCTGACCACCGTTTTGAACTATGCCGTTGTGCCAGTGGTCATCGACAAGGAACTCCCTGCCCCTGCCTTTTATGACGCCGCCAATCTGGAACTGGCCATCAACCCGGACTATCCCGACAACGAAGCCTTTGCGGCGATCACCGCAGAGGTGGCCCACAGCCGTTTCCATGCCAAAGGTGCCAATTCCAGCTATGACCGCAGCGAGTGTGAGTTGGACGCACAGAGCATTTCCTACATTCTCTGCCGCAGATACGGAATTGAACGGCCTATGCCAGATATGTCGAACCTCGCCGCCCTCTATGAGGGGTGGGAACCGCAGGAGTGCCAACAGGCCCTTGATAACATTCAGGATACCAGCAAGCAGTTTGGGCGCTCCATCGAAAAGAATCTGGAGATGGGCAAACAGCGCAGCCGTGCCCCGGTACATCGTCCCACCCGGTAAAGCCCCGACAACAGGGGGTGTCTCCCCTTTGGGGAGTATGAGCCATCGCCCATCCCTGTCAAGGCCGCCTGATTGCTGGCGCAATCAGGCGCGGAGTCAGCCAGTGCGCGCACTGGCTGAGCCTTGACGGGGCTGCTCACTGGCTCGTTGGGTAATCAAGGGGAGGACACCCCAAAAGCCGCTGACAGCGGCTTTTGCTATATTGGGAGCGCTTCACACCCAACTCAGTGCCAGCGAACCCGTCAGCTGCCCCGCCGAAAGCTATCGGCGGGGCGCTTTTCAAAATATGTCTCAATTTGAGACACATTTTCAAGGACCGCTCCCGCACAAGGAGCAGCCCTTTTTGCGTAAGAAAGAGAACCGCATGAGACAAAATCAAAATCAGAACCCGCTGCTGTGGCTGCTGCCTGTGCCGATGCTGCTTTGGCTGGCAGCTCTGCTTGCAACAGAGTATAAGGCCGGAATGACCGTGTTTACGCTGATGGGGCGGTTTTCGTGGCTGATGGAGCATCCCTTTTCTGTGCGGTGGACGCCACATACGCCGAAATTTATACTGTGGGCACTGGCGGCCTATGGCTTTGCCGTGGCGCTATACCTCTCGACCCGCGAGAACCGCAGGCCGGGAGAAGAACATGGCTCCGCCAAATGGGTCAGCGCCAAGCGGCTGAACGCCAAATACCGGGACAAAGACCCGCGCAACAACACCATCCTGACGCAGAATGTCCGCATGAGCCTGAACGGCAAAATGCACCGCCGCAATCTGCTGCAAATCGTGATCGGTGGCTCTGGTGCTGGTAAGACGCGCTTTTTTGTGAAGCCGAACCTGATGGAGGCAAATTGCAGCTTTCTTGTGACAGACCCCAAGGGGGAAACGCTCCGGGCGGTAGCGCCGTTGCTCCTCCAAAAGGGCTATGTTATTAAGGTGTTCGACCTGATCGACCCATCCCATTCAGACAGCTTCAATGCCTTTGCCTACATCAAGGACGATAAAGATGTGATGAAACTGGTAAACAATTTCATCAAAAACACCACGCCCAAAGGCGCGCAGCAGAATGACCCGTTCTGGGAGCGCTCGGAAATTGCGCTGGATACGGCCCTCATTCTGTATCTGATCCACGAAGCGCCGCCGGAGGAGCAGAATTTTGAAATGCTCATTTACATGATCGAAAACGGCGGAGCCAAAGAGGACGACGATGACTACCGATCTCCCTTAGACCTTCTGTTTGAGGCACTGGAGGAGGAATACCCAAATCACATTGCCGTGCGGGAATATAAGATTTACAAACAGGCGGCGGGTGTTGTATGCTCTAAAAGACTTCTTAATCAAGCGGTTGGGAAGTCTCTTAGAACACACAACCCAAAATCAAAGAAAGGAGCGCAAGTTATGAGAAAAAACGAGAAAATCACTGCTCTGTACGAACGACTGAGCCGTGATGACTTTGG
>ENA-USUG01001094-USUG01001094.1-human-gut-metagenome-genome-assembly--contig:-NODE-1094-length-46732-cov-14.483207_pt1 | contig 46732 bp, 45 predicted proteins | sample MGYA00250059_ERZ773394 | MGnify/ENA primary metagenome ERZ773394 (study PRJEB29103, sample SAMN06111957) | human gut metagenome | biome: human gut; feature: ankylosing spondylitis patient; material... | reverse complement strand
TGGGAGAGTAGGTCGATGCCGAATTTAGGGAGAGCGAGTCAACACGACTCGCTCTTTTTTTATTTTCTCGTTTTCAAGTTTCAACTTTTAATTTTCAATTGTTTTACCTACCTTAGCGTTCTGAATCAATTTATGTGAAAATGGCATTATTCGGTCTATTTAATAAAAAGAAAAAGGAAAGCCTTGATAAAGGTTTAGAGAAGACGAAAGAAAGTGTATTTAAGAAACTCTCCCGGGCAATTGTTGGTAAATCCAAGGTTGATGACGAGGTTCTGGATAATTTGGAAGAGGTATTGATTTCTTCGGACGTGGGAGTTGATACAACTCTCCGTATCATTGAGCGCATAGAAGAAAGAGTGCAACGGGATAAATACGTGGGTACGGATGAGTTAAACCGGGTACTGAAAGAAGAGATCGTAGATTTGTTGAAAGAGAATAATTCAACTGATTATGATGCATTGACTTTACCGGAGGGACACGGGCCCTACGTGATCATGGTGGTTGGTGTTAATGGAGTGGGAAAAACAACAACAATCGGTAAATTAGCTCATAAATTTAAAGAAGCAGGAAAATCAGTTATTTTAGGGGCTGCAGATACCTTTAGAGCTGCTGCGGTGGATCAGTTGGTGATTTGGGCTGAACGAGTTGGTGTGCCGATCGTGAAACAGGGAATGGGTGCAGACCCAGCCTCTGTGGCTTTTGATACACTGAGTAAGGCGAAGGCTGAAAATGCAGACGTGGTACTTATCGATACGGCAGGACGCTTACATAACAAGATAAACTTGATGAATGAGTTGACAAAAATCAAGAAAGTCATGCAAAAAGTGATTCCGGATGCTCCACATGAAATATTGTTAGTACTTGACGGTTCTACTGGACAGAATGCTTACGAACAGGCTAAACAATTTACCTTGGCTACGGAAGTGAATGCCTTGGCGATTACTAAGCTGGATGGAACGGCAAAAGGTGGGGTTGTAATCGGTATTTCCGATCAATTCAAGATTCCGGTGAAATACATTGGTATCGGTGAAAAAATTGATGATTTACAAGTATTCAATCGTGAAGAGTTTGTAGACTCTTTATTTAATTAATAGATTATAATCTTTGAGAGCGGTTATTATGGCAAATGAAGTCATGATAACCGTTTTTTAGTGTTTAAATATGAAGAAAAGAATATTATTTATCTGTTTAGGAAACAAATAGAATATGTTATATTATTTTTATTATATTGATATATAGTGCTATGTGTAAATTTAATTATATTTGTAATGTAAACTATATGTTTTTTTTTGTAATAAAAATGTAAACTATATAGTAAACCAAATATAATGTACATGAAAGCTTCAGTATCTGCAATTTTGTATAAGTCTAAGGTATTAGCAAATGGAGAACATCCTATAATGTTACGTGTTTGTTATAATGGAAAGCGTGCTTATAAAAGTTTAAAGTTATCCTGTTCTATGAAGTTTTGGAATGAAGAAACTTCAGAAGTGAAGTCTAAACATCCTTATAGTATAAATATGAATGCTATAATAAATCAAGAACTTTCATCATTAAAGGCTTTAGTGTTAGATTATGAAAGAACTGGGACACCTTATTCAGCAAAAATTTTAGTTGAAAAAATATCTAAACCTCAACTTGTAACAAAAACATTATTACAATTAATAGATGAACGAGTTCAGTACTTTAAAAATGAAAAAGGGAAATATAATACAGCTACAGGATATAGAACATTATATAATCTAGTAAAGAAATATGTCTTAAGAGATATAGAACTGTTTGAAGTGAATAGAGATTGGTTGAAAGATTTTGAAAATTTTATTAGAAAAACTAATAAACGAGAAACAAGTATTTATAAGCATTTTTGTACATTAAAGGCTGTTTTTAATTTTGCGATAAAAGAGGGACTTTTAAATGAGGATAAGAATCCATTTAAAAATTTTGAGCAACATCTTGATAGACGTACGAAAAAAAGAGCTTTGACCTTTGCGGAAATCTTGAAACTTATGATTTATTTTCAAAATAAATATTCCTTTGTTTATCCTTCTGATTTTGAGATACACGAAGGATTGATTTTACCACCTAAAAATGTAAAACCTATTCATACGGATGATGATGAAGATATTGATGTGAGGAAATATTGGAATGCATATTTTAAGAAAAGAGGAGTTAATAAGGTTCATCCACTTTTAAATAGTGAATGTGTAGCTTTATCTCTTTTTTTATCTTCTTATTTGATGCAAGGGTTAGCATTGATTGATTTAGCAAATTTAAAATGGAAAGATATTCGGATTCTTCAAATTCCAGATAATAATACGTATTATAATGATGTGCAGCAAAAAGGGTATGAATATGCTGAAAATCATAAGCTTTTTCAACCATATTATGAAATTAATATTGTACGTAGAAAAACTTCTAAGCCTTTACGTATAATCATTGATGCGTATGTTTTTACTATGTATTTATCTCCATTTTTACCTTCTGTAAATGAGTTTAATAGAGAAAATTATGTTTTTGGAATATTTGAAAAGAATTGTACAGATGAAGGGATAAAATTTTCTAGAATGGCATATTTGACTTATTTGGTAAACGTGAATTTGAAAAGAATAGCTAAGAAGATAGGTATTGATGAGAATATTACATTCTATTCTGCAAGGCATACGTATGCCTCAATGCTTTATCATGGAGGTGTATCAATTAGTCTTATAGCCCAAAATATGGGGCGTGATGTTACGAATATTGAAACATATTTGAAGGAGTTTGATGAAAGTCAAATTATTAATGCCAATTCTTTAATTTGGAATGTAGTAGACCCTAAAAATCCACTGAAAAATAGAAGTAATGCGTAATGTGCGTAAAGGCGTAAAATCTTGCATTTATGTATTTCTTAAAAAATGGCATCGAAAAAACGATGCCATGTAAAAGTTTACGTTTTATAAAATTAGAAAATGTTCATGAGTGTTTTTTTGTCTATGTTGCTACGGTATATATCAAACGTCAAACAAAATATGACTTCTTTGGGTAGCCGCAAATTGTAATATCGGACTCTAACAATTTAATGAATGAGTTGATTATTTTAGAAATTTAACAAATCGTAAGTTTCTAACAATTCCTCAGTTCTTAATCCTAGATACCGTCGAGTAGTCATGACATCGCTATGATTAAATAATTCACTCAATTTTATCAATGCGAATTCTGCTTGTTCTCCCGCCATTGTTACAATTTGGCGTCCAAAAGTCTTTCGCATTGAATGTGTGGAGAAATGGTCTACTTTTAAATTATACTTCTTCTTTATTTCTTTAAATACCACATTAATTCTCTGTATGGTGTAAATCGTTTTCTTTCGGCTAAGAAAACAAGGCTCGGTGTTGTCCGAGATATTTAATTGGTCATAACAATCTTTGATATGCCCTTGTAGTTGAGAATTGATTTTAATTACTCGCCTTTTTCTCGTTTTCTTCTCGATAATGACTAAAGTACTGCTATTGAGTATTTGTTCCCATTTTAGAGATAAAAGGTCACTAATTCTAAGACCAAAAAAACAGCCGCAAGAAATCAAGAGGCTCATTCGAATGTTCCCATCCCTGTATAGCCTTCTAACAAGATTCAACATTGCGTTCCACTCCACATAATCGCTCGTTGTGTAACTATTTTTCAAACTCATAACATTCACTTTTTAGATTTTTTCTTTATTTCTGAAATACTTTATAGCCTATTTTAAATTACTGTACTGATAATCAATTCATATTCAGACTTCTTGTATTTGAATTTTTCTTGATGGTTGAATATCTCGTGAGATGTTCAATGGTGTGATTGTTTCTTTTCTACCACATGCTAATAGAAAAAATAAAGAAAATGTATATATAGTTTTTTCCATATTTGTTATTTATATGTCATTGTTTTGAAGAAGGGTATCTGTTTTCTTTTTCATACTTGGATTTCCAACTAAAAAAAAGAATTGTAATACAAATAAATAATATAGTGGAACCTAATGTATTCATGGCTATTTTGTATAAATGAATAATAAATGTGGATTATTGTTTTCAAGATTTTCTTGAGAGACTAATGGCGTATATATTAATTTGATATGATTCGTAGTATCTTGATGAAGTTTTAAAAGTGTATGAAGATGATCTTCATCAGCAATCGTAAAAATGAAATAATTGTTTTTTGCATATTTGGGATTGGAATATATAGATGCGAATTTTTCGGGTAAAGTTTCTGCGTTAAATAGATAAGGTCGTTGTTGTTGTTTGTTATAGTATAACTCGTAAAATTTCCCTCCTTTAAAAAAATTGCAGTAAATATATTTATCATTTTCAAGTAAATAGTCTGGTTCAGAAATGTAATTGTCTCGTCGGATATAAGCGATGCTAGTTTCGATTTTTCCATCAAAAGATTCAAATGAAATATTGTATTTTTTAAAATCAAACTGATATTGCGGGATGATGCTATCCGGTGTTATTTGAAACACGTTGTAATCAAATATGGATTTAAACAACACGGATTTTTTATATTTTGTAAATGTTTGATTTAATTCCGACTGGCTGTGTTGGGCGTAATGGGGAATATTTAATAATAATTTTTTTATTTCATGACTTCCGATGTTTAAGATAGAAATGCATGAATTTTTATCTGAATATCCTGTGAATAGGGCGAGATGATCATTATCGATATTTGAAATGTTATCGATATTAATATTTCGATCAATTTTAATTTCTTGAATAAGATCTCCTAAAAGATTGTAGAAGATGATTTTTCCTCCCAGGTTATCTAATATCACGATAGTATTGTCTTCTAATGTCGTAAAATCTGTAATAGACAGAAATTCTCCCGGTCCTCGTCCTTTCCTTGCTATTTTAGATATTCCATTTCCATGTATATCATATATATATATACATTGAGATAGAGGATCATTTAAAAAGAAATATGGATCATTAAAATATAAATTATTTATTCCTCCAATTATAAAAATTGAATCTGTTTTTAGTGAAACTATTTTTATGCTATCGATAGAATTTGATAATTCAAGTGATTGATTTTTATATTTATCGAAATCTATTGATAATGTTTTTCTGAACTTGATATTTTCTACTTTTCCTTTTTGGCATGAAGAAAAAAAGATTAGACACATTGAAATTAATATATAGTGTATTTGCATAGTGTTTTATATTTCGTATGTCACAATGCAGAAATCTAAATCGATCCCTATTGCATATAATGTATTAGAATCTCCTTTTGCTGCAATGCGTAGGATGGGCATACTCATGTTTATAATCTTTTTTAAATTGAAATTATAATCATATACAAATATGGTATTAGGAACCTTTGATAAATCTCGAATTCCTCCAGTTTGTTTTATACTTTTAAATATAATTGCTGATATCATAATTATAATATTTCTTCAAGATTGTATTTATAAACTTCTTCTTCTAGAGTTAAGCCATACATTATTTTTTCTTTTTCATTAATGGCAATTTTAGAAAGTTTTTCTTGAATGTTTAGTTTAAATTTAGGAATTCCTTCCCAGTCAATAACATGAATTTCTGTTGTGATATTGTCTTTTAGAGCCCAATCTTTTCGTGTTTGATTTGCATAAAGTCCGAAAAGTAGTTTCGTTGTAGATGTAAAATCCACATAATAGGTATACTTTTCAGGCATAGGACATTCTTCTACTTTTTTTAGATCAGATATATTGCCATTATATACTAAACTGATCGCTTTCTTTTGAGATAAGGAATATAAATTGATTTGATTTAAAAATTCCATGGCTGTTGCATATTTTTGTTCTCTTAAATTGTAACAACTATGGGTAGTCCATAGGAAAATATTTCCAATATTATTTATTGAATGTCTATAAATAGAATCTTGTTGTATGAATGTATTGGTTTTTCTATTGTAAATAGAATAATATTCGTTTCTATTACTAAAACTGAAGTAATGATAAAATAATGAAGAATCTATAATTGTTTTTTGTTGTTTTACGGATTCCGTTAGATTAAATAAGGTAAGTTTCATTAAGGCTTCATCTTTTATCCACATATAGGTATTTGATGAATCTTTGAAATGTTGGCCCATGTATGTTGCGTTTAAGAATTCATTTGGACCTCTGCCCGGGGAGAGAAATTTTCCTAGAGATTGATAAGTGTTTGTACTATAAATATCGAAAAACTCATCAAGTCCCATTGCTTTATAGCATATAAGAAATGTATCGACAACAAATATATTGTTTACCCCGATACTTGTAATATCGAGTTTTTCCCCGCTAAGATTGATTTCTTGGGGAAACTCTTTTATGAGAATATTCCTCCCAATCATTATATCTTGTTGGGTACAGGATATGATGATTAAAATGATGATGGGGCAAATTAACGATTTCATTTATTCATTATTGTTTGTAGAGATTCCATACTTGTTTATTCATAATAGGATTTCCAAAAAGAAGTATTATATTTCGTATGTCACAATGCAGAAATCTAAATCAATGCCTACTGCATATATTGTGTTAGAGTTTCCTTTAGTTTCGATACGCAAAATAGGCATTCCCATATCAATGATTTTTTTAAGATTAAAATCGTAATCATATACAAATATTGTATTAGGAACTTGAGAAAGATCCCGAATACCTGCTGTACGTTTGGTAGAGGAAGGAGCATTTTCTTCCTTTTGTAATGTGATAATATAATCTTTTGTAAGAATTATTTCGTGAGGAACTAGAGCTTCTTCAATAAAGTGAATATCTCCGTTTTTGATTTCATAAAAGTTTTTAGAAGATGTTTTTTCCCATTTTAATTGGAAATTATTTCCTTCTTTTTCGTATAAAGCAATGTAAGGGAATAATCTTGCACTATAAATTAATTTTTGATTATATGGATTATAAGATAAAGTTCCTTGTCGAGAGTTATAGTAGTCTTTGAGTTTTTCTTTTATTGGACTCTTGCCAAAAAAGGATACAGTTGAATCTTGATGAATCCATTGAAAGAGTTGTTCGTTTTGAGGATGTGTTGAAATAAATTCTCCTTCTGCTATTTGAACGATATCTAGGCAATCTTCGATGGGTAAAGACGGAAGTAGAATGAAAGGATCTTTCATTACTAGTAAGCTGTCAATAGAGTAGTAGGCTTGTTTGTCTTGATTAAGATCATAGGTGAATATTTTATTTCCTATAGACTTAATGGATAGAGGGGTGATAAATTCCTTTGGACCTCGTCCAAACTCTCCTATAGCTTTAATTTCTCTTCTAGTATTTATATCGATAATGTGTAAAAATTTTTCTGGATTAAAAGGATCTTCCCAAACTAGATAATGATCGCCACACAAAATTAATGCTCCTGGTATCTGTGTGAAAAGAGTATCTTGGATGATAGATGAAGGAGTTAGGGATAAATGTTGAACTTTGGAAGAGTTATTTTTGCAAGCAGAAAATGTTAGGATGCAATATAACCATAAAAATGTATTTATTAGTTTCATAATGAGATTATTAATGTTGTTATTTCTTATATGTCATTGTTTATTTAGAATTGTATATGAAAAGAATGGGGTTATCTGTTTCTTTTAGATCGTGTAATATAGGGTTTTCTTGAACAACATGTGGAAAGTATTCTATAAGTGATGCAGCATCTATCCAATCGATGATTTTATTGTCTTTTACAATTTGTGGGAAAAAGCGAAAGTCTGTTATTAAATCATTTGTGATATATCCGTTTTGAGACTTGTGCGAGTTCATATCATACAAATAAAAATTGCGTTTATCTTGATACACGTAATCGATTAGCAGATAATTATTGCATAAGAATATATTTCTTCTTACGATGTAAGGGAATTTGTTGTCATTAATATCGTATTTTGTGATGTTTGTTCGTTCTTCTGGAAATGTTTTGTCTCTAAAGTTAAGAGTATATATGGGAGTTGCGATTGTATCGTGTAGGGTGTATAATGTATTATTGAATCTTGGTGCAAAAATGAATGAATTATTGTTTTGGGTGAAAACATTGGAGGTTATAAATGTGTTATTCCCCCAATTGTTGTTCCTTGGTAGATATCTGTTTAGAATTTTACCGCAGTTGTCTGCGAGATAAAATTGATAATCTTCTTTTTCTCCATTTCTTTCGGTATAAAGCATTATTTTGTCATGAATACAGTTTATTTCAGAAACGTAAAACGGGAAATAAAGATCTTTCTGGAATTTCCAATCGTAATCGTAATGAAGAATTTTTTGTTGGGTGTAATCTAAAAGATATATGCCTTGTGAGTTCGTTGCTATGTCGTTAAGGTATAAATATTCTCCAGGGCCACGTCCTAAATTAGATAATTGGTGAATAAACTCTCCTTTTTGATTGAATACTTGAGCGGTATTGTTTTTTTTATCGAGTATTATAATATTATTTTCATGAAATTCAATATCAGAGATATCTCCAGTTAGAATTGAATCTGATGTTTCTAGTTTAACAATATTGCAATTGGTAATAAAATTTGATAGTGGGTAATTACAAGTTTTATCATAATTGATAATAATGGTGTTGATATCTTTCGTGGAAGAGTTTGAACATGAAAGTGTGATTATGATGAATAATAAATGGTAGAATTTCATGATTACTTTTTAGGGGGATGTTTAATATACTTTTTGTGTTTGGATAGTGATTGGGTATTTCATATCCTCCCCCTCTTGAAAAAAGAGGGGAAGTGTTTGTGACAAGCTCTAAAATTATCCATTTGAAATTTAGCATTCTTGTGGAGTACAAGTAGGTTCTGTTTCAGGGTGAACACATTGAATATGTATTTTACCTTTTGCCGGACTACGTAGGAATATTGCCAGTGTCCTCCCCGGTTTCTCCCGGCTTGTGATAGGGTTTCTTCCACTCCTGCCGGGTAACGGGAGCAGGCGAGTATTGAGGTACAAATTAAGATGGTGTATAAAATGGGTTTCATGGTGAAGAGTTTTATGTATTATAAGGACATATTTCAGATTCTTTTTTTATAATTTGTTTGTATAGATTCCAAATGTGGTGATTGCCGATAGGAGATCCTATTAATAGAATTTTATTATCCTTATCTAACAAAAATGTTTGATATTGAGGATTTTTAGGAAATTTGTTTAATGTATTCATTTTATTTGTATAGTCATAAAATATTGGATAACTGAATTTATTCTTTTTGATCCATGAATTGACAATATCGTAATCTTTAGCATGTACAACGAAAAGAAAAGACGTGTTTTGAGAGATCGTATCTATTTCTCGAATTAATTTTCCCCAATCATATAATTTTAATCTACATTCAGTACATATATTTGTATCTATTACTGTTAGAATTTTGAATTCTTTTTTTAACATAAATTGCCAAAGAGAATCTTGACTTGTTGTATTGATTGAATCAGGAAATGTAATTTCTTGATTAAGCCACCTTTTTACAATTGTTCTTGCATCTTCTTTTGATTCTAGGTAAGAACAGGAGAATAATATAATGTAGATCATCATATTATATACACATGCTAATATCATATTTGTATATTTCTTCATCGGATGTGATTCCTAATAGTTGTTTATGTTTTTCGTCTATTGTAAAGTATATGATATTTTGGGGAATTATTAATTTTTGGATGGATATACCATCCCAGTCAAAAATATGTATTTCAATTTTTCTAGGTGTGTCCCAAGAGGAATTGGGTTGGTTGATATATAAAGCATATATATATTTCATGGTAGATCCTACCAAAGAATAATATACTATTCGTTCTTCACGGGGGGTATTTAGAACTTGTTTAATGGAAGGAGTTGGAGTATATATAGAAAGAGATTTTCTATATTTAAAATTTGACGAATAAATATTTATTTGATTAAAAAAAATCATTGAAGATGCAAAGCGTTTATTATTAGGACGCAAAGTTGTTGTCATGGCGAATATTTGGTCTTGATAACTATGATTGGGATATGGGTTTTTGAACATTTTGATCGGTTCTAAAAGTTTATCAGTAGATAATTCGTATGTTTTGAAAAACACGTTTTCGGGATATGGGTCAATATTTATTAATGTATCGTTAATTAGAAAACCGTATCCTTCTTGAACCCTGTCTAGATATATACAAGAATCTATTATGGTTTTTTCTTGTTTAATTGATTCAGTTAGATTGAATAAACTTATTCTTAAATTTGCATCATCTTTGAGCCACATGCGAATGCCTAAAGAATCATTGAAATATTGGCCATTATATTGTATCGAAAGAAATTCGTTTGGACCTCTTCCTGTAGTTAAACAAGCTCCAAGTTTGTTTAGGGTGTTTGTACTATATATGTCGAAATAATTATCTACTCCTTGAGCTTTAAAACATATAAGTAAAGTGTCTATAATTATTAAATAGTTCGTACCTATACTTTCAATATTAATTTTTTCTCCAAAGAGCGTGGTGTCTTTAGGAAATTTATCAATAATAATGTTCTTACTATTGAAAAAATTACTTGTTGTACAACAAGTGAAAGAGAGTGTAAAAAATAGTAATATATATTTCATAATTTATTTATTAGAAGAGGGGAAAACTCCCCTCTGATTTAATAATTACTGCAAGTACACACTTCTGATGCAGGGTAATAATTGGGCCATTTGGAACATTTACAACCAGCATCATCATATATTTTGTAAGCAGTAAACCCCGCTCTAGGCGTACAACCATATGTGCCTTTAGGCTTTGATTTATCTCCACCAGGAGTTTCACCTCTTGCCAGTGCTTCGATGTTTTTCAAAGCAAGTCCACTTTTGGACTGATCTTTAGATAGGTTGATACTCACGTTCATTGCAAAAAACAATGCAATACAAATGCTTGCTAATAGTACGAAAATACTCTTCTTCATAGCTGTTATTATTTTTATAATTTTAAATTCTTTCCGTCCTTTTTCAAGTATATATCCTTTCAACGAGAGAGATGACGTGTGTCTCAAAATTTTTTATCTTTACACTTTCTTCTTTTTAGGAGAGGAGGTGGTGTCGGAGGTTTTCTTGCAAGGATTGTTCCGGCACCGCCATTTTTCTCCCTTTTATTATTTTTATAGGGTTAAACTTTCTTATTCTGTCACGAAACCTACTAGCCTTAGGTCGTGCAACTTGAGCGTGGTGTTACATAACACCTGTATTTTTTTCGTAAAACGTCCTAGCGAGTTGGGCTTGAACGTGACAATGATTTCTCTTGTTTGTCCGGGTAGGACGGGGCGTTTCTCCCATTGTGGGTTGGTGCAACCGCAGGTGGTAAGCACGTTTTTTATGAGGAGGGGATGCGAACCCGTGTTCTTTAGAGTAAATATAGCCTGTGGTTTTTCGTCATAACGGATTGTTTTCAGGTTGATAGAATCTTGTGGGATTTCGATGGTCGTGAGGGGCGCACTGCTAAAGTTGTCAGGTTGAGTGGCGAACGCGAACCAAGTGGCGATAATACCCAAAGAGGTTATCAGTAACACGATGAATAATATGAAGTGTTTCTTTTTCATGATTCTATGCCTATATATTATAGCGAACTAGTTGAGCGTCGGGAGTTGTCCCGTAGAGTGCGTTTTCTTCCAGGTCGTAAGAGATGAATGTTGCCATTTGAGGGAGAGTGCGAGTTTCGAGTAATGTACCGTCCCAATCGAAAACGAGCAGGGTTGAACAGTTTGCTATGTTTTGTTTTTCATCTTTGTATGTTTTTCCGGAATAAAGCACAAAAATGCGGTCATTTGAAACGGCAACATCCTGAAATCCTGCGAGGTTATCCATGTAGTATGCCACTGGGCCATGAGCCTTTGGGTCTATGTCGACATGAGGGTAATAATAACAATGACGGCAAACTAATGAAATGGAGTGTTCTTCGATGTTGCAAATATCGATTTGTCCGCTACGAATGTCAGTACAGACGAATGCTTTATTATCTGGGCGAAGACATAAAACCGTACTGGCCCAAAGAATACTTTGCAGGTGTTGGGATAGGTCAGGATACTGTGGATGTTCGGGATACGAGACAAAATAGGTCGTCTGATTATTGTCTAAAGAATAGAATCGGTAACGACCTTGTTTGTAGAGCCCGGTTGAGATGATAAAATTATCTCCTTGTATGACGGAAAGATGTTTTTCTTCTCCGGTTAATGCAAGGGGGTGTGTGGCAGAACGACTCGATGTAGTCGGGTTGTGGCGATGGAGTATTCCTGTATAGAAATCGAAAGCTGCAAGTTCTCCCCGTTGATTTACAGAAAGATTGTAAATGGAATAGGCCTCGTTTGGACCACTGCCGAAGGGTAACCACTGATTCGTTGTATGTGTGATTAAATCAATAAGGCTGACATTGGCTTCTCCATGCGGTTGGCCTATGGCAAGGATATCTCCGTGTTTGGTTATTTTGGTCGGCCGAGAAATACCATAGTCGGAAAGGTCTGCAACGAAATCAACATGGACTTCGTTACCGGAAGTTTGAAATTCTTGTGGTATGTTCAAGTCGTTGGTCTTGGAACATGCTGCAAAAAATATAGCGATATAGATTATTTTCTTCATAATAGATTTATTTATTTGTGTTTACACGCATTCCTCCATATGCAATTCCATCATTGTCAACACAAAATCCACCTCCTTCTACACATTTCCGTTTTGTCTCGTTTTCTCCCCGAGAGAGCATTTCGATATTGCGGAGTTTTAAATCATTTTCTTTTTCCTGATAAATAAAACTGTAAAGTAAGCATAATATTATGCACAAGCATACGAATTTCGCATTTTTTTTGAAAATTGTTTTCATGTGATCATTATTTTAATTAATATTGTAATTAGTATTTCTTCCTTGAACAAAGTTAGGGTGTGGGTGTTGTATAAACAATAACTTTTATGCTAATAAAATGAGAAAAATAGAATGATAGAACAATTGAAAAATATACGGGAAAAGTTATCCAATATGAGTGAGGTAATAGCAATAATAGTGATTATTGTCCTTGTTCTTATTTTACAATTTTGGAGTATAAAATCTGTTTATCAGAAAGATAAATTTTTGATAGAAAAAGAATTGTATGACAATGTTCGATGGCAGGTCGAGGATTGGAATCATAAAGGGTTTATGCTTTGTGGTGGAGGCGTGCGTGCCTATTATTTTCAAGAAGGAGGACGTGAGTTGGTGTTGATGTTGGGAGATTCTTTGTATGTTTTTAAAGTGGATACGAAAAATGTGATGGATGATGTTTATTTGAGGATTGCTTGCGACTTGAACGTGTTGAAACCAATAACTTTGCAGATATTGGATAGCATGGTGGGGCTGAATTTAAATAGCCGATTGAGTGAATTGTTGATTGTTTTCCAACGTGTGGATTCCACGGGAAAGGTCTTGGAAGTTTTTCCCGATAGAGGACGTCTGCCCGAAAGAATGAATTGGGTCTGGAGTATTCAATTGGGGTTTCTTAGTGGTGAGAGTATAAATATCTACTATTTGTTTCCTCGTGGGTATTATAAACAATATATAGAATTGGTCGTATGGATTTTTATAGTTGGAGCGGTTTTGGCCGGGTTTGCTATTATGTTTGTGTTGGCTTATCACCGGCAAAAGAAGAGACGGAAATGTCAGATAAAATGGATTGGGGATGACTTGCATAGTTTGAAGACTCCGGTGGAACAACTAGGCGGTATTATGCAATGGTTCGAACTGAAATGTTCGGAGCCGGCGTATGGGAAAATAAAAGCGGAACGGGCTTGTGCGTGTTTAAATGAAATTTTACAAAATATGGATGAGTGTATACTTGCCTGTTCTATATTGCATAAGACAAAGTTAAAATTGACGGATGTAAATTTGAAGACATTGTTGTTGGATTTGATAGATCAGCAGAGAGAAGCTCATCAAGGGGAAAAGGTTCCAAAAATAGAATTGGATTATCGATTGCCGAATTATGTGGTTTACTCGTCAGCGGAATGTTTGACATTGATTGTTCGTAATTTGTTGGATAATGCGGTGAAGTATTCGAAGGATGAAATCCGGGTGTGGGTGCGTGCATACCAAGCAGACAATAAGATGGTGATAGAAGTGGAAGATCGCGGGATAGGAATAAGTGATAAAGACCAGAAGGTTATATTTAACGAATATTACCGGGTGGAAGGGACTGGAAAGAAAGGATGTGGGAGAGGCTTACCTTATGTGATTGAAATTGTAGAAAAGATGCGGGGCAAGATAGAAGTTAAAAGTGAATTGGGAAAAGGTAGTTGTTTTAAAATATTGATACCTATATGGGAAAAGAAGGACGAAAAATAAAGATTTTGTACGCGGAGGATAATGCTGAGACCAGGGAACTTTATCTGGATATTCTAATCGCGATGGGGTATGACGTGTGTACGGTTAATGATGGAGATGAAGCCGTAAGAATGTGTAAATATGGAAATTTTGATTTGTTATTGTTGGATGTGATTTTACCCGGTAAACGGGGGGATGAAATATTAAGATGGATGAGGTCAAGAGGAGATCGAACTCCGGTCGTGATATTAAGTTCAACAAATAGACATACCCTGTTGACAGATGAAGGATACGAGGCGGATGAATATATTGATAAAGCGATTTCTAACAGCGAGTTTGAAATTCGTTTGAAAAAAGTATTGTGCCGAGCTTGGGGAAATGGTATGGAGGACCAACTGACAGATCGAGTAAGTTTTAACAGGCAGACTTATATATTGACCATCGATGGTAAAGCTCATCTCTTAAATTATATGCACGGATGTATTTTATCTATCATTTGTGCTAATAAAGATAGAGGCGTTTCCCCGGAAGATTTGTGTATGCAGCTATGGAATCGAAACCTGCATGAAGAAAAAAATAATCGTTTATTAGAAGAACTTCGTTCATATATCTCGTACATAAGGAAACTTCTAGAAAAGGACCCGAGAATAAAATTGAAAAAGATACGGGGTGGGAATTATATTTTGAGTATTATGGCGGATTGAAAATATAATATAACGGGGTTATATTTCGTACCGCCCTTTTTCTCGTATAGAGCCAAATAGGGAAGGCGGCTTGCGCTATACACTAATTCCTTTAAGAGGTTGAACAGGCTCCCAATAGGAGCGTTAAAGCGAAACAGATGAATTTTATTCGTTGCATGAGGAGGGGTTTTGAAGATTTCTAATTAGTTTTTGCATGTCTCGTTTCATCTCTTCGGTGGCGGAAGAGGGGACTTTGGGGGCTTTTTCGAGCAGTAGGCGGGCGGTCGTGATGGCTTTGTCAATTTGGCCGCTTTCGTTGTACATCTGGGCGAGTAGGTAGAGCGGGTAGAGACGATTGGGAACCATGTGGGCGGCTTTGAGGAAGGAGGCTTCCGCTTGGGTATATTGTTTCATGGTTTGGTAGTTTTTGCCCATGATGTTGCGGATCATCGGATCGGAAGACAGGCGGGAGGCTTCTTCAAGGATGAGATTACTGGCCGCGGGTTGTCCCGTGCGGGAGAGGCATTGACCGTATTCAAAGAGAAAGGCGGGTTGGTCCTTCAAGAGAGGGTAGAGTTTTTTGTAATTATCGACGGTACGTTCGAATATCTGCATGTTGAAGTAGATTTGCTCGGATTGCCAGCGTTTATAGGTTTGTTCTTGTTCCTGTTGTCCGGTGGCAAGGAAATAGACGGGGAGAAACAGGAGCGCGTAGAAGATGCCGGAAAGCCAGCGGGAACCGGGTTGGGCGGGTATGCATTGGGCCAAGAGTAACGTGAAGAGGACGAGAAGGGGCAACACGTTGAACGGGTAGGAGAAGCAGGCAAAAACGAGGAAGGCGGCTAACGAGCCGAGCACCCCCGTCGCGGCCTTGTTGTTGGAGTGCCGGGCAGCTTGGGAGGCTCCAATTATGATTGTCAGGAAAAGTAATAAACCGATGATTCCGGTTTCTGTCGTGATTTGCACGAATTCGTTGAAGGCCGCCTCGGGAGCATCGGCCACGAGTTCTTCTGCCGCTGGACGTTGCTTGGCGGCAAAATAGGTCGCTTGAGCATCCCCGTATGCTCCGGCAAAATGTCCGAACCCGACACCTGTTATCGGGTGGGAGGCAACGAGGGTGGAGGAAACTTTCCAGATGAGCCAGCGTCCGTCGGCAGATTCTTTTTTTAACTGGTATATCCCGATGAGTGTCCCGGTTGTAAGAAGGAGCATGCAGGCGGTTGTGATGGAAAGTGTGAGTTTGTGTTTTTGAAACAGGGCTTTTAGTCGGCTGTATAGATGGAAGTTGTTGCCTAGTACGATGGCACATCCCGCGAGGGCGGCTAACCATGCCCCGCGGCTTAACGTGGCAGGCAGGACGAGTAGGAGAAGTACGAGTACCGCACCTGACAGGATGCGGGCTGTGCGGCAGGCGGTAAGCGTGTAGTGTAAGGCTAACGGTAGGATGGCTACAAGAAAGCCGGAATAGGGGCCGGGGTTAAAGAATGATCCGGTCAATTCGAAGCGGCTGTGTTGGGAGGGGGCGAAGCCGTAGAGCTGGGTGAGTCCCCAGAGGGCTTCTATTGCCCCGGAGAGAAGAAGTGCCGCGTGCGTGAAACCGACAGGGGCGAAGGTGGTCAGCCGTCGGAATATGAAATACGTGACGATGATCAATAGGAAGAGACCCGTCCGGGTGGGAGTGATCGAACCTGTGTAATGATCGTTGCAGAGGGAGTAGCCCGCGTATAGAAGAACCAGTAGGTCAGGCACCGAAAAACGAAAAGGACGTGTCCACGCCAGCGGGATGCAGGCTATACCGGCCACGATGATGACTTTGTAGAACCAGAAAATTTTAGCTACCCGGTTACCCAAACTCTCGTCCAGGACAAATGCCGTTGATAACAAAAGCAGGGGCAGCGTGAAGACCGCGATGCCTGATAAGTAGAGAGTGAGGTTTTTCCGGAGTTGCATATCTTATTATTTTTCACAAATGTACGTAATATGTTATGAACTGTATCAGGGAATTCTGAGAAGATTGTGAGAATCTTTGATTGTTTTACAAAATTGAATACCTTTGCTCAAAATTCTAGCTTAGGATGTGCGAAAATACTTGTAGAGAAAATGGGGGATATGATATGGAAAATAACGAGACGAAAGAAACTATAAGCGCAAGGAGAACAATTTTAGTGGTGGAGGATGTGGAGAGTAATTTTCTTTTATTGAAAGCAATTATCGGGAAGATTTACACGTTGCTTCACGCTTGGAATGGAAGGGAAGCTGTTGAGATGTATGAACAATCCCAACCTGATCTTATCCTGATGGATATAAAAATGCCGGAAATGGACGGGCTAGAGGCAACTCGAATCATTCGTGAAATTTCCCGTGAAATTCCGATTATTGCTTTAACAGCGTTTGCCTTTGATGATGATCGGGTAAAAGCATTAGAGGCCGGTTGTAATGATTATTTGACTAAGCCGTTGTCGGCTCCTTTGTTAAAGGAAACGATTGTCAAGTATTTAATTTGATGCATGGATTTGATCAATCATTCTTGTTTTTGTGGCAAAGATAATTATTTCAAAGAACTAGTGGTTGTATCTTTTTTCGTAGAACTTAACAGTCCTGCCCCGAAGGGGGAGGGTGTTGGAATATAGAGTTTTGATACTCCCTCTTGGATGCGGTAGTGATTGCTCTCCTAGAGGGAGTTTTTTATCTCTTTTTATTCGATTTCACTGAGTTCCAGCCAGCGCATTTCCTTTTCGTCCAGGAGGTCAATAATCTCGGCTATTCGTTGGGAAGATTTCACCAGCTCGTTCGTATCCAGTGTTCCGGAGTTCAAGGCGGTTTCCAGGGTTGTTTTTTCCGTGTTCAGGTTTTCCATGTCTGATTCCAGTTGTTGCATTTCCTGTCTTTCCTTGAAGGTCAGTTTGCGGATTTTCTCCTTTTCTCTCACGGGTTTGGGGGTAGCAGGGATTTTCTTCTCTTCTTGTTTCCGCAATAGTTCCTCTTCTTCTTTTTTGTTCTTATACTGGGTGTAATTGCCGGGAAAGTCTTTCACCACGCCGTTCCCCTCGAAAGCGAACACCCGATCCACCACTTTGTCCGTGAAGAAGCGGTCGTGCGACACGATAATCAAGCAGCCTTGGAAAGATTTCAGGTAATCTTCCAGCACGTTCAGTGTCATGATGTCGAGGTCGTTCGTCGGCTCGTCAAGAATCAGGAAATTGGGGTTGCTCATGAGGACGGTCAGCAGGTAAAGTCTCCGGCGTTCGCCTCCGCTAAGTTTTGCCACGAGGGAATATTGTAGTTTGTCCGGGAAAAGGAAGTACTCGAGGAATTGCGATGCCGACATCACCCGTCCGTTACCAAGGTCGATTTTCTCGGAAATGTTTTTCACGATGTCGATGGGACGGTCGTCTTCCTTGAAGCTGATCCCGTCTTGTTTATAGTAACCGTAAACCACGGTTTCACCGATTTCGATGGTTCCGCTGTCCGGTTCTATTTGGCGGGTGATGATGTTCAGGAAGGTCGATTTCCCAACCCCGTTTTTCCCGATAATCCCAATCTTTTCTCCCCGAATGAATTTGTAGGAGAAATCCCGTAGCACGCAGAAATCACCGTAGCTCTTGTTCACGTGTTCCAGTTCGAGAATCTTTTTACCCAGGCGTTGGCCTTTAATGTCGAGTTCCAGTTGCTGCTCCGTCGTGTTTTGTGAGGCCACTTCTTTTATTTTATAGAAGTTGTCGATCCGGTATTTTGCCTTGTGTCCGCGGGCTTGCGGCATCCGGCGCATCCATTCCTGTTCCGTGCGCAACAGGTTCTTGGCTTTGTCGATCGAGGCGTTGCGGGCTTCGATTCGTTCGTTTCTTTTTTCAAGATAGTAGGAGTAGTTTCCTTCGTAAGCGAACAACCCGAAATCGTCGATCTCTATGATCTTGTCGCATACCCGGTCCAGAAAGTAACGGTCGTGTGTCACCATGAGCAACGTGGCATTTGTTTTTTCGAGGTATTCTTCCAACCATTCGGTCATTTCCACGTCCAGATGGTTGGTCGGCTCGTCAAGGATCAGGAAATCGGGGTTGCTGATCAATATCTTGGCCAGCCCGACTCGTTTGCGCTGTCCCCCGGATAGTTCCTTGATACGCAGGCTATACTTGTCCACCTTGAGTTCCGATAGGATTTGTTTCACTTGCGTGTCATAGTCCCACGCGGCGAGGGCATCCATTTGCGGGATGAGTTCTTCGAGTGCCGACGTGTCATTGTCTTTCACGGCTTGTTCGTATGTTTTTATTAATTTCAAGGTCGGGTTCTCCGAGTTGAAGACCTCTTCGAACACGTAATTTTCCGGATCGAGTTCCGGGTCTTGGTCCAGAATACCGATTGAAATGTCATTGCGGAAGATGACGGTTCCGGTGTCGGCGGAGTCTTTGCCCGCTATGATACGTAGCAGGGTGGATTTGCCCATCCCGTTTTTGGCAATTAAAGCGACCTTTTGATTTTTGCCGATCCCGAAAGTTATATTTTCAAACAGGAGTTGTTCCCCGAAGCGTTTACTAAGATTTTCGACTTGTAAAAAACTAATCATGCTATTTGTTGATTTTGGATTTCTTGATTTTTGATTTTAGATTTTCCTGCTTGAAACAATCGCTTTTGGATGATAGATCATAAATCAAAAATGAATAAGATTGTAAATTGATTAAACTTTTGAATGCAGGAAGGCTTTCCGTTTCCCTTCCTCGAAACGTTCGATGGCGTACCGTAGCATGGTACGGGGCATCTCCTTGTAGCGAGGTGTGAGGTAATCGACGAGGAGTTGCTCGTTCTCTTTGCCGATTTCACGGAGAATCCAGCCCACGGCTTTGTGGATCAGATCGTGAGGGTGGTGTTGAAGAAGGTCGGCGATGGCGAGCGCATCCTTGAATTCGCCTTGTTTCACGAAATGCATACAGGTGATCATGGCGATGCGTTGTTTCCAGAGGTGATTCTCTTTTGCCCAGTCGTAAAGGAGTTGTTTGTCCTTGTCGAAGAGCCAGTGGCCCAGAATCTTGTAACAGCTAAGGTCTACGAGATCCCAGTTGTTGATGGCATCCACCTGACTCACGTAGAAATTCACGCAAGCTTCTCTGGACGCGAGGTCTTTGAATTTGGCGTAACGATAGGTCAAGGCTAGAAGTGCCGTCAGGCGATACTCGTGGTACGGGGAGGCGAGCAGTTCCCGGAGCGTGTCGAAGTCCGCGTCGAAGTGTTTTTTAGCAACGACGCGTAAATTCGGAACGACCACCCCGATGAATAGATCCCCTTCACCGTACTCTCCTTTACCCGTTTTAAAAAAACGGGGCAGAAAAGCCGCTTTCGCTTCGTCCCGGTATGTATTTATTTCATTTATAATTTCTTTCGTTGAATTTTTCATCTTACCCTCGGTTCTTTAGTTCCCGGTGTAAAGGTAATTATTGTTAGTAAAAAAGTAGGCGTTGTTATTAAAAAATTGAACAAAAATGGGGGACGTATTCTTTTTAATTGTATTTTTACCACATAATCGAAAAACGTGAATTTATGTCAAAAATTATAGCTATCGCGAACCAAAAAGGAGGTGTTGGAAAGACAACGACGTCTGTGAACTTGGCGGCTAGTTTGGCTGTACTGGAACAAAAGGTGTTGTTGGTTGATGCTGATCCTCAAGGAAACGCGACAACAGGTGTAGGATATGATTTAAAGGAATTGAAGGCGACTATTTACGAATGTCTGGTGGATGGATTGGAGCCGAAAGAGGCGATTCTGTCAACGGATATCGAGAAATTGTTTTTGTTGCCTTCCAATATAGATTTGGTAGGAGCCGAGTTGGAGATGTTGAATTTCGAGGAGAAGGAGAGTGTCATGGCAAAGGTGTTGTCAAAGGTGAAAGACGACTACGATTATATATTAATCGATTGTTCGCCTTCACTGGGTTTGTTGACCGTGAATTCATTGGCCGCGGCCAATTCGGTGATGATTCCCGTGCAATGCCAGTATTTTGCATTGGAGGGATTGGGTAAATTGTTAAATACGATCAAGATTATCCAGAAACGGCTGAACACGTCTCTGGAAATTGAGGGGTTCGTGCTGACCATGTATGATGGGCGTGTTCGTCTGTCGAACCAAGTGGTTGCCGAGGTCCGGAAGCATTTCGAGGATATGGTTTTCGACACGTTGATTCAACAGAACGTGAAGCTGGCAGAGGCCCCGAGTTATGGGCAACCGGTTGTTCTTTATGATGCAGAGTGTCGCGGTTCCGTGAATTATTTGAGTTTGGCAAACGAATTATTGGAGAAAAATAAGAAATAGTTTAGCATTTAGAGTTTAGAATTTAGAGTAGGAAAGAGGGGGTGTTTGTGCGGCTGAAATCTAAAATCTAAAATCATTAAATCTAAAATTAATAAGAGATGGCGAAAAAGAGTGCATTGGGTAAAGGTTTGGGTGCGTTGTTGTCGGATGCGGCAGAGGAGGCAAAGCCAAGAGGGACGGCCTCGTCGGCGTTACAGGAGGAATTGAAATTAAGTGATATCCGCCCGAATCCGAGCCAACCGAGAACCGTTTTTGATGAAGAAGCCTTGCACGAACTGGCAGCTTCAATCAAGGCGATCGGTATCGTGCAACCCATTACCGTGAGGGAAGTGGAAGACGGGAAGTATGAGATTGTTGCCGGGGAACGTCGCTACCGGGCATCTAAGTTAGCAGGATTGGAAACTATTCCCGCTTATATTCGTAAAGTGGAAGAGGAGTCCGTGCTTGAATTGGCATTGATTGAAAATATCCAGCGGGAGGATTTGAACGCTATCGAGATTGCGATTTCGTACGAGCGTTTGATCGACGAGTGTAACTTGACGCAGGACGCGTTGAGTGAACGAGTCGGTAAGAAACGAACGACGATTTCTAATTATTTGCGTTTGTTGAAATTGCCCGCTCCGATACAGTTAGCGATCAAGGAACGGAAAATCAGTATGGGACACGCCCGTGCTATTATTAATATAGAAGATCCGGAAACCCAATACATGGTTTTCGAGCAGATCATGAAATACGATTTCTCCGTGCGGAAGGTCGAGGAAATCGTTCGTGAGTTGATGAAGCCCGAAGAGGAAAAAGAGAAGAAGGCCGAGAGGAAACGTCAGCCTATTGAGGATTACATGGAGTTACAGACTCATTTGGCTCGTTATTTTGGCACAAAGGTCGACTTGAAACGAAACGAGAAGGGACGGGGAAAGATCGTGATTTCTTTTAAATCGGATAGTGATCTGGAACGAATTGTTGAATTATTGGATAAAGTGGATAAGAAATAGACTTTGTAGTGAGAAATATTTTAGTGAAAATAGTTTTGATTATCCCGGTTTTGCTTGTTTGTACGGGAGTGACGGCATCGGAATATCGTTCGGACTTTCCTGTATTTTTGCAAGACACGATCATTCATTCGGATTCTTTGACATTCACGGGGAAAGAGGAAGTGTTGAAAAGGAGAGCTAGAAAAAGAGATAACGAAAAACCTCATTCTCCCCATCGGGCCACGATCATGGCGATGATTTTACCGGGTTCCGGGCAGATTTATAACCGGCAATGGTGGAAGTTGCCGATTTTGTACGGGGGTATCGGGGCTACCGTGTACGGGTTGTCGTGGAATATGAAGTATTACAAGAAATACCGTACGGCATTCGTGGACTACACGGCTTATCTGAACGCTTTGGAGGCTGATCCGGAAACGCCTTACCCGGCCCATTCGAGCTGGGACAATTTGATGTTGCCGGGTAAAACGGCAGAGAATTACAACGCGTCCATGCGAAAGCGTTTACAGGAACAGTTGAAAACGAAGAAAGATAATTATAAACGGAATCGGGATTTGTTGTATATCGTATCCGGTGCTATATATGCGATACAAATCATTGATGCTACGGTATTTGCACATTTTTATGATTTTGAGATCAACGACGATTTGTCTATGAATCTTCGTCCCTCAACCGGATTCTCGCCCGTCAGTGGGGGAACCGTAGGTTTAACATTAACTTTTAATTTTTAAAGGAGTGAACATGCGTTTTGTGTTTTTGTGGCTTTGTGTGATTTTATTTTCAGATGTAGTATATGGAGAGAGCGATCGGGATTCGTTGAAAGTGCGATTGGGTGCTCCCCGCTTGAATACCGGGGCTCCGGTGTTGTTGACGGATTCTATTCCGGGGGCTTTCATCGAGCGATTGGATGAGTTGTATAGTAAATGGTATGTTAACAGGCTGGGAGAAGGGGATTATGTGGATTCGGTTTATTTGACAGAGATGGTGACAGGGCCCTCCGTGCCTGATTCTGTTTATTTGCAGCGTTTGGATAGATTGAATTCTGCGATAAAGCTTTCCTATAACGATATTGTGCGAAACTATATTGAATTATATACCGTGAGACGTCGTGCTCAAGTGGGGACGATGTTGGGCTTGAGTTCTTATTATTTCCCTATTTTTGAAGAGATTCTGGATCGGGAGGGATTACCGCAGGAGTTGAAGTTTTTGCCCGTGATCGAGAGCGCTTTGAACCCGCGGGCGTTTTCCCGTGCGGGGGCTTGCGGATTGTGGCAATTTATGTACGGGACAGGAAAGATGTACAAATTGGAAATCAATTCTTTCATTGACGAACGTCGTGATCCGGTGAGATCCACGGAGGCTGCCGTGTGTTTTTTGAAGGACCTGTATAGTATTTACGAAGATTGGATTCTGGTGATCGCTGCCTATAATTGCGGACCGGGTAACGTGAACAAGGCCATACGGCGGTCGGGAAGTAAAAAGAATTATTGGGATATTTATTTCCATTTGCCGAAAGAGACCCGCGGTTATGTACCGGCTTTTATCGCTGCCATGTACACGTTTAATTATCACAAAGAGCATAATATTTTCCCGTTGGAGAATGAATTACCCACAATGTGCGACACGATCATGATTTCCGATGCCTTGCATTTCGAGCAGGTGTCTAAGTTGGTGGATATATCCGTGGAACAAATCCGGGATTTGAATCCGCAGTATCGTTCGGATATCGTACCTGCCGGTTTTGGAAAGAGTTATGCCTTGCGGGTTCCTTATAATTATGTAGGAGAGTTTATCGATAAACAAGATACGATTTTTGCTTATAACCGGAAGACGTATTTTAATGATAGTGACCGTACGGCCGATCCGAAAAGCCGTTTTAAGAAATACGCCCATGCCCACGCTGTTCCCAGCAATAAAGCCAAATTGGTTTACACGGTGAAGAGCGGGGATGTGATCGGGAAGATTGCCGAGAGGTTTAACGTGCGTTTGTCCGATTTGAAATACTGGAACGGGATGACGAGAGATCGTATTAATATCGGGCAGAAACTTACGGTTTACGTGCCTCATAACAAGGTGGATTACTACAAGTCGAAAGTGAATGCCAAATATGCGGGGGTGGCCGCAAATGCGGAGGTGGAGGCAGAACCTTTGGCTGAAGGAGAGTTTTTTTACTACACGATTAAACGGGGTGAAAATTTGTGGTCGATTGCCAAGAAATACCCGGGCGTGTCTAACCGGGATATCATGAAGTGGAATGGTTTGACAGATCGATCGGCAAGTAATTTGAAACCGGGGCAAAAGTTAAAGATTAAGATTTAATAATAGGAAGTGAGATTTTATCTCACTTTTCTTTTATATTTGTGTTGGTATAACCCAATATCGATGATTCATGCTCGATAATTTGCATATAGAACGAGTGGCTAAAGGAGATCGTGTAGCTTTTAAGGAGTTACACGAGGAGTTGTATCAACGAATGTTTTACTACGTGTACAAGATGCTACATGATAAAGAGCAGACGGAAGATGTTATTCAGGAAGCTTTTGTTCTATATTGGAAGAATCGTGTGAATTTTAATAATTTGTTGGCAGTGAAGACCTACCTGTTTACAGTTGTCAGAAATAAGGTTATGGTTCAACTCCGGGACGAGGCTATTCATAAGCGTATTTTAGAGGCAATGGAATGGGATGAGTATGAAGTGGAGGACCATTTGTTGGTCTCTGCGGAAATTTGTGGGGAGGTGCAACAGGCCGTGAAAGGATTGCCTGCCCAAACTCGTCGAGTTATCGAGTTAAGCATGGAGGATATGACCGTGGAAAAGATCGCTGTTGCCATGCAAATTTCTCCCAACACGGTTAAGACGTTGAAAAAAGCGGGATATCAAGTTCTGAGAGAGAAATTGAAACACTTGCGGGTTTTATTGCCATTTTTATTTGTCGGATAATTTTTTTGCAAAAAATCGTTTTTTTATTCACCCGTTTTCTAGACTTGTGAAATTATAGGATGTAGTTTAGAAAATAGTGTGTTATGGATCATATAGAAAAAGAGATAAAGGTTGCTGACGTTATTACCCGGAAATTACTTGTCGGAGAAGAAATTTCGGAGCAGGAGGAAGCGGCGCTACGGGGATGGCTGGAAGAGTCTGAAAGACATCGGGCGTGGTTTCGGGAATACCGGGAGAAATTGCCGTTGGGTGAGTTTGAGGAGGTCGTGCAGATTTCAGATGTAAAGGAGCAATGGCAAAAATTAGATCAATTGACGAAAGAACGGAAGCATATCGGGTGGAGGAAATGGAGTGCTTATGCCGCGGGAGTTGCTTTGTTGCTGTCTGTTGGACTCTGGTGGGGAATACAACGGGAAAAGGTGGAAGAGCCTGTTACGAGAATGGCCGTAATTGAACCGGGTACGGCACAAGCTGTATTGATCTTGAACGATGGCGAGAAGATTGCCTTAAAAGATCGTGATACTCTGGTGAACACGAAATCCTCAAGTATTAATATTCAGACGGGATTGGTGAAGTATGATGTAAAACCGACGGAAAGTGTTGAGGTTGAATATAACACGATAGAAGTCCCTCGTGGAGGTATTTATTCGTTAGTGTTGAGTGATGGGACAAAAGTTTTCTTGAATTCCGATTCTAGGTTAAAGTATCCGGTAACGTTTAATGGAGAGGACAGGAGGGTGGAATTGAGTGGAGAAGCCTTTTTCGAGGTGGTTTCGGATTCTTTGCATCCTTTTATAGTACACACGCGGGATATGGAGACCCATGTACTGGGAACTACGTTTGATATTCAAGCTTATCCGGATGAATTGACAACAAAGACTACATTGCTTACCGGACGAGTGCTGGTGAGCGTGAATCATTTGTCTTTAACGGAAACATTGAAGCCGGGATTGCAGGCTAGTTGGACGAAAGGGACGGATAAGATTACCGTGAAGAAGGTAAATGTGGCAACACAGGCTTTGTGGCGGGATGGAATTATCATGCTGGATGATGATGAGTTGGACGATGTGATGAGGATGTTGGCTCGGTGGTACAATGTGACGTATAAATTTAAAGGAGATCGGAGTGTAAAGCATACTTTTACAGGGAAAATTGATCGGAATGAGGATTTGGAGAGTGTGTTGAAAACGTTGACATTGTTGGGAGGACCCAAATTTGAAATAAGAGGAACGGTGGTTTATATTCTTTAAAAAAATAACCGAAAACATGTGGAAGATGTTTCCGGTCATTCAAACCTTGATAGATCAAGGTATATTTAATAATTAAATGTTTTACAAATCTATGAAAAAGAATCGTAAAATGGAACATCTGAAGATGTTTTCTACTTTCGGTAGGCGATGGCTATGGATTAGCATGAACATGTTGATCTGGATGATCGTGGTCCTGCCAAATGTTTATGGACAACAATCTGAAAAATTGATTTCTTTAAACGTGAATCAAGTTTCGGTTTTGGAAGCTATTCAGCAAATTAATCTATTAAGTGACAATTCGATTAGTTACAAGCGGGAGGAGTTGGAAAAGGAAGTCAAGAAAGTAACATTGAATTTGACTGATGTGAAAGTGTTGACTGCAGTGCGAGCCGTATTGAATGGTTCTCGTTTGGAGGCTATGGTTCATGGGGAAGTTATTTTAATTGTTCCTCAAAAAGACGCGAGAACTTCAATGCAGATGATTAATGTGAAAGGAGTGGTTACTGATAAAAATAAGATTCCGATGCCGGGAGTTACGGTGAAATTGGTCGGTGCTTCTATAGGTACGGCTACTAATGTAAAAGGATTTTTCTCATTACAGTTGCCAGCGCAGAATGGAATGTTGGAGTTTTCTTTCGTGGGATATAAATCAAGAAAAATTGATTTTGCAACCAACATGAGGGATACGATTCGGGTTGTTTTGGAGGAGGATATACAATCGATGGATGAGGTGATTGTTACCGGATACCAAAATATTGACAAGCGGATGAACACGAGTGCCGTACAGACGTTGAAAATGGATGAAATAAGAGTGGCAGGAGTACAAACGGTTGACCAGTTATTGGAGTCGAGAGTTCCTGGAATGATTTTTATGCAAAATTCGGGACAAGTGGGAGCAACTCCGAAAATTCGAGTACGAGGGACTTCTACCGTGTTGGGAAATCAAGAGCCGGTATGGGTGTTAGATGGGATTGTATTGCATGATCCCGTGAACGTGAATGCTTCTCTAGCGAATAGTCTGGATTTTGTAAATTTGGTAGGGAATGCGATTTCCGGTATTAATCCGGAAGATATTGAGCGAATCGATATTTTAAAAGATGCATCAGCCACCGCGCTGTATGGAGCTAAGGCCGCTAATGGAGTTATCGTGATCACAACGAAGAAAGGTAAAGTGGGAACCCCGGCTTTGTCATATAGTATGTCTGGAACTTTTACGGCTCGTCCGAGATATACGGATAAAAGTATTTATTTGATGAATTCCAAGGAGCGTATCGCTTATTCCCGAGAAATTATGGAAAAAGGACTATCGTATCCTTCTATTACGAATTGGGTGGGATATGAAGGTGTTTTGAACGATTTTTACCAGGGGAATATTACCGGGGAACAGATGCTACAGGAAATCGATCGCTTGGAAACCGTTAATACTGATTGGTTTGATTTGATGATGCGTGATGCTTTTTCTCATAGCCATACTTTAAGTCTTTCCGGGGGAACAGATAATATTCGTTATTATGCTTCGTTGGGATATTCAGATGAAGTGGGCGTTATTCGGAAAGAAGGAAACAAGCGATACACGACGAATATGAATATAAATGGTACGTTTAATAAATTTTCTTTTCAGTTCTCTTTAACTGCTAATAAAGGCGAGCGAAATTATGCCAATAGTGAAATAGATATATTGAATTATGCTTATTATACTTCCAGGGCAATTCCAGCTTACAATGAGGATGGAACACTATTCTATTATAATAGGGAAGGTGGTCCTGGAAGTACAAAGGTCGGACTGGCATTTAATGCCTTGAATGAGATGAATAATTGTCGGGATGAATACACGAACTCGGGTATTACATTAACGTCAAATTTAAATTACAGTTTGAATGAAAGTTTGAAAGGGCAGTTTATATTTTCGTATGCTATCAACAACAATTTGCAGGAGAGTTTTCTACTTGCAAATACATGGTATGCCGCTAACTTGAGGGGAACGAATTATGGGGAAGAGATGCTCTTGGCGACGAAGGCTTTTTCGAAGATGCCTTATGGAGGTGAATATAGACAGACAACCACGCGTAACGAAAGTTATACAACCCGGTTACAACTGGATTTTAATAAATTTTTAGATAAGGATCAGAAGCATTTGATAAATGCTGCAATTGGTTTCGAGGCTTCTTCAAGTACATATAAGGGACTTCAACGAACAGCTCGGGGATATATTCCCGAACGGGGAAAAATGTTTGTTTCCGTGGATTATAACCAATTCCCGGCTTATGCAGAATGGGCATTAACAAATGAGACAGCTAAAGGGATAATGACGGATAATGTCACGAACGAACTTTCCGGTTATTTTACCTTATCTTATACTTATAATAATGCTTACACGGTTAATTTTAATACGCGGGCGGATGCTTCTAATAAATTTGGAAGTCGCAGTAATGAAAAATTGCTGCCGGTGTGGTCTGTGTCTGGAACATGGGATATGAAAGCTAATTTATTGAAGAATGTGCATTGGATAGATGTTCTTTCTCCTCGTGCTTCATTCGGATACCAAGGAAATATGTTGGATTCCCAAACACCGGAATTGATTATCAAGAAAGGGGATATGAATGAATATTTCGAAGAATATATGTCTACGATTGCTCATTACCCGAATCCGAACTTACGTTGGGAGAAAACCGGTACGTTGAATGTTTCGCTTGATTTTTCACTTTTTCAAAATCGGTTGAGAGGTACTGTCTCTTATTTCTATAAGAAGACGAAAGACGCTTTTCTTTCTAAACAAGTGTCGGATATTAACGGAAGAGATGAATATGTTATTAATTCAGGAACTATTGAAAATAAAGGATTTGAGTTGAGTTTTAATTTTACTCCAATCAAGTCTTCAGGAGAAATTGGTGCATTTCGTTGGGATATAGATCCTCAGTTAGGGCAGGTTGTGAATAATTTATTAACGAAAGCTGTAAATGGGAATAACTTTGAGAAGACAGAAAATGAAATATTTTATACGGATTATTTGAACGGTACGGCCTTGGTGAAAGGGAAACCATTGAATACGTTCTACTCGTATTGTTTTGATGGATTGTCTCCGGAAGACGGACGTCCAATGTTTAAAGGAATTAACAAAGACGAGGTAGCAGAAAAATATTTGAAGATGGATCGCGAACAAGTATATATGGAGGTAATGAGACATTCCGGTACGCGTGTTCCTGTGATTCAGGGGGGTATTTCGAATACTTTCTCTTACAAACATTTTTCATTGAATGTTTATTTAGGGTATTCTATCGGGTCTAAAATTCGTTTGTTGAAGTTATATGGTAATCAAAACAGTTCTACGATAGCACCCCTTCCGGAGAATAATGTGCGTCGGGAGTTCGTGCATCGTTGGCAACGACCGGGCGATGAAAAGCATACTAATATTCCCGGATTGTTACCCAATAATTCGTATCACGAGACAATAGGATATGGATTATGGTGGAATGGCAATGATTATGCTTCAATCCGTTTTGCTGATAATTTGTGGCAAATGTACGATAATTCTGATTTGAGGGTTGTTAGTGGTAATTATTTGAAATTACAGTCTTTTTCGTTTAATTATTCCTTGTCAGAAAAATTGTGTCAGAAAATGCACATGAAAGCGGCTAGTATCGGTTTAACGGGACATAATGTACATACATGGTGTAATTCTAAATTGAAAGGACAAGATCCCTCACAATCCGGATCGTCGGATAAATTGAATCTTTCTTTACGTCCGTCTTATTCTATAAGTTTACGTGTTTCATTTTAAAAAGAGACAATATGAGAAAATTTTGTAAATATATATGTTGTGTGATCTTGTTTGGATGTGCTTCTTGTAGTGATTTTTTAGAAGAGTATTCACAAGATTTGACTTATGCGCGGACTGCAGCAGATTTAGATGAGATTTTGGTGGGGGAAGGGTATATGCCTGTAGCAAAACAGAGTGAGCTTGTCTCTTTACAAGGAGCTTATTATTTCCCTTGGATTCATTTGATGACAGATGATGTGTTGGAGCATGTGTATTATGGTAATCTTCAGCGGGAAGGATTAAGTGCCTTTTATACTTGGGCTCCTTATCCTTATACGAACGAAGAGGGTGAAATGGTAAAAGATAATACCTGGGAGCGTTTATACAAACATATCAGTGTGGTTAACGTGATCTTGAAAAAGAGTGAAGGAATTCATGATTTTCCCGAAGAGATAGAGCGGATTCAAGGTGAATGTTACTTCCTGCGTGCGGTGTATTATTATTATCTGGTAAATTTTTATGCAAAACCTTACGCGAAAGCAACGGCTGATACTGATTTGGGAGTAACGATAAAGACAACTGAATATATTGAGGATATATATTTTACTCGTAATACGGTAGCAGAAGTTTACAAACAAATTTTAGAGGATTTAGCGTCGGCCAAAAGATTATTGCAAGGAAAGAAAAAGAAAACCGTGTATCGGGCAGATTATCATGCCGTACAGGCTTTTTTAAGCCGTATTTATCTTTACATGGAAGAGTATGATAACGTTATTTCTGCTGCAGATAGTGTGTTGGCTGCGAATTATGGTTTGTTGGATTATAATACGCTTAGCTTGTCAACGGATACATGGGGTACGCTTCAACCAACGAGTACAACCTATAAGGATTCTCCCGAGATCATATTTTCCCAAGGAGGAAATGCAATCAATGATTTGATGAAGGGAGATATGTATCAGATTTCTACCGATTTGTTGGAGTTGTTTCAGAAAGATGCTAATGATTTACGACAGAAGTTTTGTATATATGAAACGATGTACTATGAGACGTTATATGTTCCCCGTAAATTGGCGAAACCAGAAGATGGAATGGTTTCTTCCGAGTGTTTGATTCGTTTACCCGAAGTGTTGTTGAATAAAGCAGAGGCGTTGGCATTGATAGGAAAAGATGTGGAGGCTCGGGCCGTACTTGAGAGATTACGGGAAAAAAGAATCGTTGCAGCAAATTATACCCCGGTCAATTATTCGGGAAATGAATTGATTCATTTTATTCGGGATGAACGTCGTCGGGAGTTGTGTTTTGAAGGGCATCGTTGGTTTGATTTGCGTCGTTACGCGGTAAATTCACGTTGTCCTTTCCAGACAGAGGTATTGCATGACAAGTACGAAGTAAATGCTAATTGGGAAGTAGAATACCAAGGGACTTATCGTTTGAAACGGTATAATGAAAATTCGGCATCTTACGTTTTGCCCGTACCTCAACATGTTATAGAATTTAACCGGGGGGAAATAAAAGATAATGATCCCCGACCGGAAATTGAAGTTTTTTATAATAAATAGGAATAACGATGAGAAACGTAATATATTTAATGTTCTTATGTTTCTTTTTTACCGGATGTGGTAAAGAGGATAATTTATATCCTTCAAAAGAGGATAGAGATTGGTTTGTAATTACAGATGATTCGGATTTTTCTGTAGATCAGGCTGTTTACAGTTTATATAAAAAGTGGGGAATACCTGTTTTTTATAATGATACGATTGGTCGGGAAGAGCGGGGGGTGGATTATGATGGAAATCCTATTATTTATTATCGCGTATTGGATTTGAATTATTCGATAAATGGTGCGAATAATACAAATTTTGTTGAAAAACGAATTTCGTTAATTAAATCTGAGGAAAATTTATTGGCAGGTGTTCGATTTGTCGATGAAATGTTGTTGCCTAAAATGCCGAAAGTTTTTCACCAGACTTCTATACTGTTATTGGATTCGCTATATAATTTTCAATATGGAATGCCGGTACTTCCCCTTCTTGAAGTTTATCAAGGAATGGAAACCTTGGCTATAGGTAACATTCCTGCGATTGCAGAAATGGGGCAGGGTGAATGTGAAGAAGTTGTTAATCGGATTCTTGTTTACCTAACAACAAATTATCTGGCAACGAAAACTCCTGTAAAAATGAATGATTTTCAGAAAGTAAGCTACAATCATGAACAACAGTGGACGTATTATAAGGTTAATGTGAAGCCTGCCCCTAGTTATCCGGGACAGACCTATCTTCCGTCGGCTCGATGGGAAACATACGGATTTTTGGATTATGATCATTCGAAATATTCAAAATTGGAACCGAATCCCATAGAAGAATGGTGGTATTGGTTACCTGATGTTGATGCTGATATAGAGGATTTTGTTTTAGCTGTATTGACATATACGCCAGAAGAATTTGAAATAAAATATCAAGAGTATCCTAAAGTAAAAGAAAAATATACTTTAATGCGAGAAATTCTTGTCGATCAAGGAATTGTGGAATAATGTAATTATCAGATAAATGAAAATATTATTTGTCTTTTTTTATTTGTGTTGTCTTTATGCTTGTAATACATCAGAAAAGGCAGAGGTCGTTTTGAAAGATCATTATACATTTGAACGTTATATGCCGGTTTTGAGTCGGGAATCGGAATATTTGTTGGTTAATTTAGCAGATACCATTCAGCCTGATTATCGTTTGGATAATGGGGATTGGCATTTTTCTGTTGAAGTACGAGATAATAAGGGTGAATTTTTTTACTTACAAGATATGGTTTTATATTTAAAACCTGGAGAAAAATTGAAAGTAGAATGTAATCATCGCCATAAATACAATTCCGTGTTTGAAGGAGGGGTAAAGAATGAAAATTCTTGGTTGAATCAAAAGATGTTAAGAGGAGGGAATATATTATCGCCTGTGACGTTTTGGGAATTTCTTTCATTTGAAGACTATTGCAAACAAGTAGATCGCGTGGCAGATTCGTTGAGGTTGGATTTGGATAAAGTGAGTAAAAATCGAAAATTTATTCACGATACTCGTGTGCGTTTGGAATTAATACGGGCTACGGCTTATAGTATGTATGTGGACCGAATTTTAAATTCACAGCGATACGGTGAATCTTTTGAAAGTCAAGGGGATTTTGAAAAATGGAAAAGTGAAAGAATGGCAGAGATCGTCCCGAAGATTGTTTGTAAAATGACTGATGTGTTAGGAAAATATGCTGAAAATGAAATTATCCAGTATGTCCATGGACAAACGGCATTGATCGTTTTGGAAAATTTACAAGAGGGTTGTTTGAGCCGTCTGCATTTTGACCGGTTTTTAGAGTTATATGATTATTATCGGACAAAGTTGGAAGATCCTAATTTTGAATATAGTGCAGCAGTGAAAGCATATGCACACCAGTTGTCGGATCCTCGTTTACAAAAATTCATGTTGGATGTTGTGGATAAAAATCGATATGTGACAGAGGGGGTTGAGATGAAAGATTTTGAGTTCGAAGATGTCGACGGGGAAAAACATCGCTTGTCGGATTATAAAGGAATGCCGATTTACTTGGATATTTGGGCAACTTGGTGTAATCCCTGTAAAGCGATAGCGCCTAATTTTGCCGCATTAGCTGAAACATATAAGAAGGAAAATATTAAATTTATCGCAATTTCAATAGATAAAAACGTGAAAGTATGGCGGGATTATGTGAAGCAAGACGGAAAGCATGAGAATGTGGAGGAATGGCTTTGTACGAATAAGGAATTTTTAGAGATATATAGAATTTCAAGTATCCCGCGTTTTTTGTTGATAGATAAAGATTTTAAAATTCGAATGACTTTTGCGTATAAACCGATAGAAGTTGATATGCAAAATTTGAGCATGCTTCTTGATGAGGTTATTCGATAGTTATTCATGATGGTGCCGCTGTATTCAAATTTTTGTCATGTACTTAAACTTGTATATAAGTTCCAAAGAAAATAGCTAGTTATAAAGATAATTCCCTCTCTTTACGCACAAGAGAGGGAATCTTTTTGTTTTAGGTGAATATTATTATCTGCGATGTAGCAATACAATATTCTCCACGTGATGCGTGTGCGGGAACATATCTACGGCTTGTACGGCCATAACCTTGTAATCTGCATCCATAAGGGCTAAATCCCTAGCTTGGGTAGCAGAATTGCAACTCACGTAAACAATGCGTTCAGGAGCTGCTTTTAGAATGGTATCCACGACATCTTTATGCATACCGGACCGGGGAGGATCGGTGATGATCACGTTGGGGTGACCGTGGCGACGGATGAACTCTTCGTTTAGCACGTCTTTCATATCTCCAGCATAGAATAGCGTGTTGTGGATATTGTTGAGAGCCGAATTGATTTTGGCATCTTCAATGGCTTCCGGAACGTATTCGATCCCGATGACCTTTTGTGCGTTACGGGCCACGAAGTTGGCTATGGTTCCGGTCCCGGTGTAAAGGTCATATACTACCTCGTTTCCGGTTAATCCTGCCAACTCTCTTGTTCTCGCGTACAAGTTGTAAGCTTGTTCGGAGTTGGTCTGGTAGAAGGATTTCGGGCCGATCTTGAATTTTAGATCTTCCATTTGTTCGAAAATGTGGTCGTTCCCATGGAAACAGATCACTTCCTGATCGGTGATCGTATCGTTCATCTTTTCATTGATGACGTACATGAGAGAGGTGATTTCGGGGAATTGTTGCACGAGGGCATTCAATAAACCTTCCCGAGCCTCTCTATTCTCTTCACCAAACGTAACGATGACCATGACTTCTCCCGTGGAAGAGGTACGGATGATCAAGGTGCGTAAAAATCCGGCTTGTTCACGGATGTCATAAAAATTGAATTCATGCTCGATGGCATAGTCCCGGATAAAATTACGCACGGCATTCGACGGTTCGGCTTGCAGATAGCATTTCTTTATGTCGATCACCTTATCGAATAGTCCGGGGACGTGAAAACCTACGGCCGGAGTCCGGTCGATGTCTTGACCGTTGGCGATTTCTTCCCGTGTCAGAAAGCGTTTATTGCAAAAGGTATATTCCAGCTTATTCCGGTAGTAGGTAGTCTTGGGTGAGCTGATAATCGGGGATACATTTTGCAATTCAACCTTACCGATTCGTTGCAGGTTGTCAACGATTTCCTGTTGTTTAAATTCAGTCTGCAACTGATAGGGGAGGTTTTGCCATTTACATCCGCCACATACTCCGAAATGCGCGCAAAAAGGTTCCGTGCGGATATCAGAGAATTTTCGCACGTTAACGATAAAGCCTTCCAGAAAACTTTTACGTTTCCGGGTGACTTGTACGTCGACGATGTCACCGGGTACGGTGTTCGGCACGAATAATACTTTTTCATCCACGTAAGCGATGGATTTGCCTTCTGCGGCGATTTTTTTGATTTCTATATTTTCCAGTAGGGGCTTTTTACCGCGGGCCATAAATTAATTTTAGATTTTAGATTTTAAATTTTAGATTCCAGTCACTTACGAATTTTAGATTTACGATTTATGATTTTAGATTCCTGCCGCACGGGCGGACGCTTTTGGGCAATCGTAAATCGTAATTCATAAATCATAAATTACTCAGTTTTTCTTTCAGGATTTTAACTCCTTCGGAGGCTCCTTTTTCAATGAATTCAATTTTGCTGTTTTTGACACTTTCTGGTATTTTCGGATCGATTAGTAGGATACGACAACCGGCAGGTGCATAATGCAACAGGCTGGCTGCCGGGTACACGGCTAGCGAAGTCCCGATGATCACGAGAATGTCGGCTTGTTGGACGAGCTCTATGGCCGGTTCGATATTTGGAACGGATTCACCAAACCAAACAATGTGAGGACGTAGGATGGCTCCATCCTCGGCTTTCGTGCCTAGCTTTAATTCCCAACCGTCAAGGTCGTATATCAAGTTCGGGTTCCGGCTGCTTCTGACTTTTTTGAGTTCTCCATGTAGGTGTAAAACCTTCGTACTTCCGGCACGTTCGTGTAAGTCGTCGATGTTTTGCGTGATGATCTGGACGTCGAAGTCTTTTTCGAGTTCCGCGAGTCCAAAATGTCCGGCGTTGGGTTGTGCTTCGTAGAGCTGCTTGCGACGCTCGTTGTAAAATCGGTTCACTAATTCCGGGTCACGTTGCCATGCTTCCGGGGTACAAACGTCCATGACATTGTATTCTTCCCATAGACCGTCGCTGTCCCTGAAGGTACGAATTCCACTTTCGGCACTCATCCCGGCTCCTGTTAAAACGACTAACTTCTTCATAATCAGATTGTATTTTAATCATTGAATTCGATTGCAAGTTAGATAAAAAAACTCTATTTTCGTAACTTTCAATTTTCAATTTTGTACGGTATGACTTTTGGTATAGCGGATTTAAGTGTTATCCCCATGCGACGGGAAAAATCGGAACGGAGCGAAATGGTTTCTCAGTTGTTGTTCGGGGAGGTGTACGAGGTACTGGAAGAGGAGGATAAATGGCTTAATATCCGCTTGTTACATGATAATACTTGTGGGTGGATTGATCGTAAAATATACAAGGAGGTAAGTGAAGAGTTCGTGAAAAAGTATCAGGCCTCCGATCAAATGGTCATGAGTGAGGTTTTTAATCTGGTGGTTAAAAAGGGAGATTGGGAAAACAAGTTGGTGGTGGCTGGGAGTGTGCTGCCGTTCTATGATGCCTACGCGAAAAAGTTGATGATCGGGGAGGAGGAGTATGCTGTGAAGGGCTTTTTACGGGAGGTCGGGATTGAAAGTCTACGGGAATTACTCATTCAATACGCGTTGATGTATTACAATGCTCCTTATCGTTGGGGGGGACGGACTCCCAATGGTGTCGACAATGCCGGATTAGTACAAATGGTGTATCGTCTGGCGGGGATTACGCTTCCGCGCTATATCGAGCAACAGGCCTGTGAAGGGCTGACGTTGTCCTTTTTAGAAGAGGCACAGCCGGGAGATCTTGCATTTTTCGGTGATTCTTTAGGTGCCGTTACTCATGTCGGTATTTTATGGGAACAGGGGCGAATTATCCATGCCTCCGGAAAAGTCCGGGTGGATAAAATCGATCATCACGGTATTTTCAATGAAGATTTAAAGCGTTACACGCATACGCTGAAGGTGGTGAAACAGATTTTTTAATTCGTCTTCAGCGAATTAAAAAGTTGCAGGTTACAAGTTCATTAAAAGTTACAAGTTTAAAAATTGACGTTTAGAGTTAAATCAAAAGCGTGAACTTCTCTTTGGAATACGCTGTAGCTCGGTTTTATGGATTCGATTGCGAAAATGTTGACAAATCAAGGGTGTACTTGGTTGGATGTTGTGGGTGCATGGGTAACTAGTTGACGGGATTAACCGAGAATATCCGGACATCCCCCACGGGAGATATTTATTTACCGGGTTCCACGGCAACTTCCACCTATACTTACGACAAAAACGGCAACTTGACAAATGATAGTCGCCGTGCTTTGAATTTATCGTACAATGTCTTAAATTTGTTGAGTGAGGTCAAGACCACGGGCGGGGAATTGAAAGCGAGGTACGATTACCTTACTTGATTCTTATAGATTTAGATTCTTGCGTGCAGGTATAAAATCTGAAGTAGGTTGGTTTAAACAATATAATTGGTTTACAAATTTTTAGTTGATTATGTGGAAAAGATTGTTTCGTAGGAAAGGAAGGAGGAGAATAGAACAATGGGAAATGGATTTGTTGAAAAATACACTACAAAAACTACCTTGTCAATATCACTATTTGTTAGAACAAATAGATGCAAATCTATTAGAAACAGTTTTGAGTGGTTTGGGGGATTTACCACACTGGAAAACTTTTGGTTATAATTCGAAAATAGTGGATAGGTATGATAAACCTGATGAAGCTTCATATTTATTAGTTAATATTCAAGTTTTTGATAAAAAATCAGGAAAGTATCTCGAGTACACGATCGGATGTACATCAGGTACATTAGCTGGTTACTCTATTAATTGTGATAATGAATTTGATATTGATGTAGTTAATATTGATACTAGATATTTTAAAAAAAAGATGATAGTTTCTAATGATTATTTTCGAATAGAAAAATTACTTACATTTGAAGAACGAAAGTTGATTATTCCCTCAAATGTTTATGAGGTTAAATTGGAGCAAAAGACCTTTTATCATTTAGTTGATTTAGAAAATGGAGATTTTATTGCTATTGATTTGAGTAAAAATGTATATTGTATAACTCATGATCCATACGAGATAAAATTATTAAATTCTTCTCTTGAGGAGATATTAATTACAGATTCTTGTTCTAGAAAAATTGATTGTTAAAATTGAAGGTGTATATTTAGTGGGAACACGGTTTTGGTGGATTTGGTTCAATTAAACAATAATATTGTTTCTTTCAACATCATATGGTTTCTTCGATTTATTTTGAAGATAAATTCTTAATGATAGGAATACCATAAAGACCGTTAACTATGGAAACTCTTACCATATCACCTTGATTGAATTTTTTGTAAGCTTTTGGATCATCCAAATCAAATAATTCTTTGCTGTTTGAAAATTTTAAGTACACATTGTATTCTGGAAGATTAAAATGGCGACGACCACCCGTAGCTCCCTTATGATATTTCTTTCCTATAACGTATGCGTCAAGACGGTATTCCTGGGAACTGGCGAACCAATAATTTGTTGTATAGAATAAAACGATTATTATACCTGTAATAAGAATTCCCAAACAACCTCCCAAAATAATACTCAAAAATACAGTTATTCTCTTAATTCTATTGTTCAGCAATAATACGATAATTGTTATCACTGGAATGACACCCCACATCCACACAGGGAAGTGAATGATGGTATGTGCAATGATACTGTGAATATAACAATACGTCGTGAAAAAAGCAACTGCACAAATGATATATGATAACCACCTGTATATCTTATTCTTCCGAATGCGTTTCATAAACATACTTAATTCCACCAAAAATACCATATTGAAGATTTTTTAAGTTGAGAAGCAAGTGATGTGAGATTGTTACCTTGTAAAATATCTTCACTATATCCCAAATGCTCCTCTGCAATGGACATTGTATCACCTGTCACAGGACTTGACAGATAATACTCAATCACATCATTTGAAATATACGCTATACATGCACCATAAATGCAAACATAAAGCCCAATCCAATTGTAACAAAACTCCATGTTAAGAAACGCTTATATTGGTTTTTTATTAAACGCCTAATCGCAAAAACGTATGTTATATTAGAATACCATGCCAAGAAGTATATTTTCAAAAATCCTTCATGAAATAGTATTCCAGCCCATCCGAAGAGTAAACAAAATATGCTACCTAAGAAATAATCATCGTCAGCCATACCAAAATAGTAGAATGGTGTAAATACACATGCCATAAGATAGCACAAAATGCTAAGTGCTATGAATTTCATATCTTCTACCATGTTTTAATATGTTCTATCTTGGGTCAAGATACAAAGAATGTTTGTTGGCAATGCTCTTTAACATCCCATTATCCAAATCACTTTCAATACTCATGTAATAATCATACCCGAAAATGATTCGCAGCCGATAATTTATGTCAACAAATTCTCCATAAAGATATTCTCTTAAGCATAATCTCGCAACTTCGGAAAACTCGCTTATACTTAACCTGTCTCCTTGTTTCACCTTTAATGCTGTTGGCAAAAGTAACAAATCTTGCTCTCTTATTTTTGAAGTCTTCATCCGTTGTTCTATCCATAGTTCATCTTTTTCAAGATATTCCACTGTCATGTGAGCAGAGCCTGTTACACGAATTATCTCACACATAGCTAATATATAATTATTTTCTGTTGTGAAGTATTCTTCAGTAGTTAGTTTCTTACCATCAAAACTTTTCCCGATTTCACTACAAGAAGTCCATTCATTTTTATGGAACACACCATTGGCATCGTAAAAAAGAGGGGAGTATTTTACGATTTCATGCATAGATTGATAATTTTTAGAGTTGTTGATCGGCATAATACTGAAAGATTAGATTATTAACAAAGATAGTGCTTTATAGCCGTGATTATACTTTAATAATTTTAGATGAAAATAAAATTCCCCACGTCAATAGCTAAAGCCCCTCAGGGAACTAAAGCATTGATAGAATCGCAAATCACCAATCACCAATCATAAATCATAAATATTCTAGGCTTTCCGGCCCCATATTGAATAATAGGTCGAGGATGCTAAGATTGGGAGCGAAAGGGAATCTTTCGGCAAAGGTTTGGTGATAAGGTTTGGCGATAAACGGGTCTTCAGCCCGGCGGCGGGAAGGTTTCGGGTGGATAACATCCCGCAAATCGGTGAGCGTGTCGTATGTCGGGTAATAATCTTCCGTGAATTTGATCGGGCGGTGGAGTTGCAGGTTATCCATGAGCTCTTGTAGAATTTTGGTGTTGAGATCCAACAGAAACTTCTCCTTCCGTTCAAAAAAATGCATGAAGTTGTCGATGTAGTAATCGTAATACGGGGAATTTTTGTAAGCCGACTCGATCCCTTTGAAGTGGAGCTTTTGCCAGTTCGTGGAATAGTCAACTTGCACGTCTTTGGTCAACATCTTTACAGACGAGCCTTTCATGACAGGTACAGATAGCGTCATAACCCCGTTGGCAGTCATAATGTCACATCGATTACGGTAGCTTTGTTTACCATAGCTTTCGTATTGTTCAATCCATATTTCAGTACACTCCTCTATTTTTGCAACGTACTGAACGGGAGGGAAATATGCCGTGTTAACTAATATATTGCTCATACTCGATTTGCATTAGGTGAGCAAAGATAAGAAATTTTCAAAAGATTGAAAAATTGTAATATTTTACATGATTAACAAATTTATATTCAAAAAGAATGATTTGTGGTTCAAAAGTTGTATATTGTAGCAGAATAGAAGGTTGTTGTATTCGACTCAAACTACTGTAGGTCGATTTTATAGAAAGGGGGAGGATTTATAGACCTGCAAGAGAACAAAAGCCGCGATTCTACGTAACTTATTAGTAATAGTATCACAACCGGAACGTAACATAAAAATAGTTCATTTGGGATATATATTATTAGATGAAGAATAGAAATAAAATAGATATATGATGCTAAAACTCGTAGAAGACGATAAATTATTAAGGCCATTTGCTGGAATTATAGAAAAAAGACACCGGCAAGTGTTGGCGATGGAACGGGAATTTACTTACCGGACAACTCGCTTGTCCGATTCATGTAATTCTTATTTGTATTATGGGTTGCATCGAACGAATGAGGGATGGGTGTTTCGGGAATGGGCACCGAATGCCACGGCCATCTACCTGTTAGGGGAATTTAATGACTGGAGGAAACATCCTGACTATGCATTGACCAAAGTGGGGAACGGAAATTGGGAAATCAAACTGCCTCAAGAGACGTTGGAGCATAAAATGCTTTACCGTTTGCTCGTGGAGTGGAACGGGGGAAGTGGGGAACGCTTGCCTTCCCATGTACGACGGGTCATTCAGGATGAATACACGAAAATATACAGCGCGCAGGTGTGGGATCCGTTAAATCCTTACCAGATGCGTCACGAAAGCCCCAAACGATCAGAATATCCGTTAATTTACGAGGCCCACATCGGCATGTCCACGGAGCATCGGAGAGTGTCAACTTTCACGGAATTCCGTTTGTTCGTGTTGCCGCGTATTGTTGATTTGGGATACAATACCATACAATTGATGGCCGTGCAGGAACATCCGTATTATGGTTCCTTTGGCTATCAGGTGGCAAATTTCTTCGCCGTGAGTTCGCGTTTCGGGACTCCGGATGAGTTAAAAGCCTTGATTGACACGGCTCATGGCATGGGTATCCGGGTGATTATGGACATTGTTCATTCTCATGCGGTAAATAATGAAGTGGAAGGCTTAAGTCGTTTTGACGGTAGTTACGATCAATACTTCTACCCCGGAAATCGGGGATTCCATTCCTTGTGGGGATCTCGATGCTTTGACTATGGAAAACATGAAGTGCTTAATTTTTTGCTCTCGAATTGTAAATATTGGTTAGAGGAATTTCATTTTGATGGTTATCGTTTTGACGGGATTACCAGTATGTTATACTGGGATCATGGCCTCGACAAAGACTTCACGGAATATAACTTGTATTATGACGGGAATCAAGATGAGAATGCAATTACTTACCTGGCACTAGCTAACCGGGTGATTCACCAGGTTGATCCGGAGGCAATCACGATTGCCGAAGACATGAGCGGTATGCCGGGTGTTGCCAGCCCGATAGAGGATGGCGGCATGGGATTCGATTACCGGATGAACATGGGAACACCGGATTACTGGATTAAATTACTGAAAGAGAAACGGGATGAGGAATGGCATGTCGGCGATCTTTTTTACGAGTTGACCAACAAACGGGAAGAAGAGCATACGATCAGTTACGCGGAAAGTCATGATCAGGCATTGGTGGGAGACAAGACCATATTTTTTCGTCTGGTAGATAAGGCCATATATACTTCGATGGGCGTGTTTGACAAGAATATACTTATCGAGCGGGGAATGGCACTTCATAAAATGATCCGTTTGGTGACTATCGGAACCGCGGCCGACGGTTATCTGAACTTCATGGGAAATGAATGGGGGCACCCTGAATGGATCGATTTTCCGAGAGAGGGTAACGGGTGGAGTTACGACCATGCCCGGCGTTTATGGAGTTTGGTGGATGATGAAAATCTTCGTTTCCGCTTTTTGAACGCGTTCGACAAGTCGATGATCCAGACCGTGAATGAAACACGTGTATTTCACTGGCGTCCGGAACCGTTGGTGCGGGACAACGAGCGTCAGGTGTTGATTTTTACCCGCGGAGACTATCTGTTCGTGTTCAACTTTAACCCGGAAAAGTCGTTCCCGGATTACGTTTTTGACGCTCCTTCCGGAAAATACACGATGCTGTTGGACACGGATAGCAAGAATTTTGACGGGCTGGGTAGAATTGACGAGAAAATGGAACACTTTACCCGATACGTTTCTCCGGGTAGGGGACAACTGAGTTTGTATATACCCGCGAGGACGGGATTTGTATTAAAGCGTTCTTAATGATTTACGATTTGTGATTTACGATTTAGGTATAGAGATAATGGTTAATCATAAATCTAAAATTTAAAATCTAAAATTAGATGATGAGTTATTTGAAATTCAACAAAGAAGAGTTGGTAAATCTGGAATATTCTTTGAAGCGAGAAGTTTTATCAACCAATAGAGCCGGGGGATATTCTTCGACAACGGTTGTATGTTGCAACACGAGGAAATATCACGGGTTACTTGTATTACCGATTTCGGAATTCGGGGGAGAGAATCATGTATTGTTATCCTCTTTGGACGAGACGATCGTTCAACACGGGCAATCTTTTAATTTGGGAATCCATAAATATCCCGGGGTGTATGAACCTAGAGGACATAAATATATCGTGGATCTGGCCTATGATCCCTTGTTCACGCTTACTTACCGGGTGGGGGGAGTTGTGCTGAAGAAAGAAATTTTGTTGGTGCACAACGAAACTCAATTAATGATTCGTTATACATTGGAGGACGCTCATTCGGAGACATTCTTGCGGTTGAAACCGTTTTTGGCTTATCGCAATGTTCATGCTTTAAGCAAGGCGAACATGATGGCAAACACCAAATTCGACCACGTGGAGAATGGCATCCGTTCAAAATTGTATGTCGGTTTTCCGGCATTGAACATGCAGTTGAGCAAGGAGAACGAGTTTGTGCCTGTGCCTGATTGGTATTATAATATAGAATACTTGGAGGAAAAGAACCGGGGCTATGACTACGAGGAAGATCTGTTTGTTCCCGGTTATTTCGAAGTCCCGATTAAAAAAGGAGAAAGCATCATATTTTCAGCTTCAACCGAAGAGGTAAAGACATCCGCGTTGAAACGTAAATTTCAGCAAATGGAAAATAAACGGGAGCGTCGGGATGACTTCGAAAGTTGTTTGACCTATTCTGCCTCCCAGTTTATCGTGCATGAAGGTAAAGATACGGAAGTTGTTGCCGGCTATCTGTGGTTCGGACGCTGGGGTCGCGACACATTCATTGCTTTGCCGGGATTGACGCTGGCTGCCGGGTCGGATCTGAAAACCTGTAAAGAGGTGCTTGATACCATGGCTCGCCAACTGCACAACGGTTTGTTCCCGAACATCGGTAAAGGCGATAAGGCGGCCTACAATTCGATAGATGCCCCGATGTGGTTCTTCTGGGCCGTTCAGGAGTACGATAAAGCCCAGGGAGAGCCGGGCGTCGTATGGAAAAATTATGGCGGTAAAATGAAATCAATCTTGACCGCTTTCCGGGATGGCGTGAACCCGGGCTTGAGAATGGATCCGAATGGATTGATCTGGGCCCGACAACCTGGAAAAGCACTGACATGGATGGATGCCGTCGTGCGGGGAGTACCCGTGACACCGAGGTCGGGATATGCCGTGGAGATCAACGCTCTTTGGTATAATGCGGTTTGTTACATGCTGAGGTTGGCTGAAGAGGCAAAAGACAATGCTTTCATTCAAGAATGGCAGGATATGCCCGAATTGATTCGTAAATCATTCGTGGAAACGTTCTGGAATGATGAGAAGGGGTATTTGGCAGACTACGCGGATGAGAAAGGACAGAATCTGGATGTGAGACCCAATCAGGTGTTTGCCTGTTCTTTAACTTATTCTCCGGTCACGGATGATATGAAGGAACGGGTGCTGAAAGTGATTACCAGAGAGCTGCTCACGCCTAAAGGATTACGGACATTATCTCCCAAAAATCCGAAATATCGCGGGCATTACGAGGGTAATCAGGAGGAGCGGGATAACGCTTACCATCAAGGAACCGTATGGCCTTGGTTGATCGGGGCATATATCGAGGCTAACCTTAAACTTTACGGGAAGCAGTTCTTGCCGGAAGCTAAAGAATTATTGGATGGATACGAGGATGACATGACACTTTACGGCCTGTGTTCAATTGCAGAAGTGTATGATGGCGATCCACCACATCATCCGAATGGAAGTATTTCTCAGGCCTGGAGTGTCGGGGAGGTACTTCGAAGTATGAAATTAATCAGGAAATATGAAAATGAATCGAATTAGACCATTTCCGAATTTGCAAATGAATATATTATGAGCATAAGAGTATTGATGTTTGGGTGGGAATTTCCACCGCATATTGCAGGGGGCTTGGGAACGGCCAGTTACGGGTTGACGAAAGGCTTGGCTAAACATGGAGTCAAAGTGATGTTCGTCATGCCGAAAGCCGGGGGTGATGAAGATCAAAGTGTCGTGAAAATCATTAATGCGAGTGATGTCGAAATGATGAGCGAGTATTCCACCTTGGATGAATACTGGCAGAATGTAAACTTTATGGAAATCGGTTCGAATCTTGTTCCTTATCTGGATCCGGAAACCTTCGAAAGAACGGTAACGGAGACGATCAAGACGGGCGAACATTCCGAGCATATCGTTTTTCGTAACAAGTTCCAATTTTCCGGTAAATACGGGAGCAACCTGATGGAAGAAGTGGCCCGTTACGCCATGGTGGCGGGGACAATAGCGGCACAACAGGATTTTGATATTATCCACGCGCATGACTGGCTGACCTATTCGGCCGGGATCGTGGCGAAAAAAGTTTCGGGAAAGCCGTTGGTCATCCATGTACATGCCACGGAATTTGACCGGAGCGGGGAAAATGTCAACCCGCAGGTGTTTGATATAGAGAAACGCGGCATGGAAGCTGCCGACCGGGTCATTACCGTGAGCAACCTGACACGAAACATCGTGATCAATCGTTACGGGATCAATCCGGACAAAGTGGTGACGGTTCATAATGCCGTGGATTTTCAAACGCGTGAGGACATTGAAGTTGATCGTGGCGTGAAAGAAAAAGTGGTTACTTTCTTGGGTAGAATTACATTCCAGAAAGGACCGGAATATTTTATCGAAGCGGCGAACAAGGTGTTGAAACGTTACCCGAATGTCCGATTCGTGATGGCCGGTAGCGGGGATTTATTCAATCGCTCGGTTCGACGTGTGGCACAGTTAAAAATCGCCACGAAGTTTCACTTTACCGGGTTCTTACGGGGTGATGATGTCCAGAAAATGTTCTCGTATAGTGACGTGTACGTGATGCCTTCCGTGTCCGAACCCTTCGGGATATCCCCGTTGGAGGCGATGCGTGCGGGGGTACCCACCATTATTTCCAAGCAGTCCGGGGTGGCGGAAGTCTTGAAACATTCCATAAAAGTAGATTACTGGGATGTTGACGCGCTGGCTGATGCCATATATGGGCTGCTGACTTATCCCGCTTTAGGCAAAATGGCCGGAAAAGAAGGATTGGACGAGGTGAACCAGTTGAAATGGGAGAATGCAGCGTTGAAAGTGGAGAACGTGTACAAGGACGTTTTGGGAATGTAGAATGTAAAATTTAAAATGTAAAATTATGAAAAAGACATTGTGTTTTTATTTCCAGATACATCAACCCGTAAGATTAAGAAGGTATCGTTTTTTTGATATAGGTAAACGTCATGATTA